>Ga0157380_10000009_pt1 | contig 142155 bp, 137 predicted proteins | sample S35metaG_FD_119757 | JGI IMG/M metagenome (GOLD analysis project Ga0157380, IMG submission 119757) | Switchgrass rhizosphere microbial communities from Kellogg Biological Station, Michigan, USA - S3-5 metaG | ecosystem: Host-associated > Plants > Roots > Rhizosphere > Soil | place: USA...
CGGGCAACCACTACACGATGGGCGGGGTCAAGACCGACGTCGACGGCCGCACCGACATCCCCGGCCTCTACTCGGCCGGCGAGACCGCCTGCGTCTCGGTTCACGGCGGCAACCGCCTCGGCGCCAACTCGCTGCTCGACACCCTGATCTTCGGCAAGCGCTCCGGCCGCGACGCCGCCGCCCGCGCCAAGCGGATCGACACCGCCCGGCCCTCGAAGCAGGTGCTCGAGGACGAGGAGGCGATGATCGCCGACGTCGTCTCCCGCGAGAAGGGCTCCGGCCGCCGGATCTCCGAGATCAAGCGCGAGCTGGGCGAGACGATGGACGGCAAAGTCGCCGTCTTCCGCGACGAGGCCGGGATCACCGAAGCGCTGGAAACGGTCAAGCGCCTCAAGGAGGAGGCGAAGACCGCCTACATCGACGACCACGGCAGCGTCTTCAACCAGGACCTGCTTGGCGCGATCGAGCTGGGGTACATGCTCGACAACGCCGAGTGCACCTGCGTCGCGGCGCTCGAGCGCAAGGAGAGCCGCGGCGCCCAGTACCGCACCGACTTCCCGGAGCGCAACGACGAGGAGTGGCTCAAACACATCGACCTCGAGATGACCGACGACGGTCCTGAGATCTCGTATTCCGAGGTCACGATCACCCAGTGGGAACCGCAAGAGAGGACCTACTAATGGCCGAGTACACGATCAAAGTCCGCCGCTTCCAGCCCGAGAGCGGCCAGGGGCCCTACTGGGAGGAGTTCAACGTCGACCTCGAGCCCTCGCTCGCGGTCCTCGACGGCCTGCTGCAGGCGAAGGACCGCGACGACGGCTCGCTCGCCGTCCGCTGCTCCTGCCGCGCCGCGATCTGCGGCTCCTGCGGGATGAAGATCAACGGCCAGTCCGGCCTCGGCTGCAAGACCCAGATCGGCGAGGCGCAGGAGCTCGCGAACAAGAAGGCGAGCGCCGCCGGCGAGACGGTCGACAACGCCCCGATCGTGATCGAGCCGATGGGCAACATGCCGGTCGTCAAGGACCTGGTCACCGACATGGAGTCGACGCACTGGACCAAGATCCGCCGCGTCACCCCCTGGCTGCTGCCGCACGGCGAGGCGCCCGAGCGCGAGTACGTGGTCGAGCCGGAGTCGATGATCGACATCACCCAGTCGATGGCCTGCATCCAGTGCGGCGCCTGCGTCTCCTCCTGCCTATCGATGGAAGCCGACCCCGACTTCATCGGCCCGGCCGCCCTCGCCAAGGCCTACCGCTTCGTCGGCGACCCGCGGGACGCCGAGACCCACGAGCGCCTCCACGACCTGGCCGACGACCCGCACGGAATCTACGACTGCACCCACTGCTTCAGCTGCATCGACGCCTGCCCCAAGGGCGTGGCGCCGATGGACCAGATCATGCGCCTGCGCCGCAAGGCCGGCGAGGAGGGGATCGAAGACCCCAACAGCGGTCACGACCACGAGATGGCCTTCGTCAAGATCATCGAGAAGAAGGGCACCCTGGACGAGTCCCTGCTGCTGCAGGAATCCTTCGCCCCCGGGGTCAAGGGCAAGCTGAAACCGACGAAACGGGCGATCAGGGAAATGCTGGGCTCGCTGCCGACGGCGTTCCGCGGGATCAAGACCGGCAAGATGCGCTCGCTCTCGAAGCTGATCCCCGGCGTCCACCACAAGCTCCCCGACCAGGACGACGTGAAGGCGATCTACGCCCACGCCGAGGAGCACAACGAGGAATTCAACCTGTACATCAAGGGTGAGGAGGGTGAGCTGATCGACGAGGACGTCGAGAAGGGCATCGAGCGCTCCACCGATCCGGACATTGCCCAGGAGGTCAAAAATGGCTGAGAACATCAAGGTCGCCTACTGGCCGGGCTGCGTCTCGCGCGGCTTCACGCCCGAGCTGCACGGCTCGATGGCGATCGTCGCCCAGAAGCTCGGGTGGGAGCTGGTCGAACTCGACCGCGCCAACTGCTGCGGCGCCGGCGTCATCGCCGAGCACAACCAGGAGCTGGCCGACACGCTGAACGCCCGCACCTTCGCCCTCGCCCAGCAGACCGGTCTCTCGATGATGAACATCTGCTCGACCTGCCAGGGCGCGCAGTCGGAGTGCCAGCAGCGCCTCGACGCCGACTCGGCCTACCGGGCCCACATCAACGAGACCCTCTCCGGTCAGGGGCTCTCCTACGAGAAGGACCAGAACGGGTTCACCAACAAGAACTTCCTCTGGCTGCTGGTCGAGGACTACGGCCTCGACCGCCTCAAGGAGCAGGTCGTGCGGCCGCTCAGCGGACTCCGGGTCGGCCCCTTCTACGGCTGCTACATCGTGCGGCCGAAGGAACGGCTCGGCTACCACGAGTTCCCCGACCGCGACGTCTACCTGGAGCAGGTGATCGTCGCGCTCGGCGGCGAGGTCGTCGAGTACGACGGGGCCCGCAAGTGCTGCGGCTTCCCGGTGATCACGATGAACCGCGAGACCTCGCTGCGCCAGTCGGGCACCCACGTCGGCGACGCGCTGGATGCCGGCGCCGACTGCCTGGTCACCCCCTGCCCGCTCTGCCACCTCAACCTCGACATGCAGCAGCCGGAGGCGGCCAAGGTCGTCAACCGCGACCTCGGCCTCGCCGTCCTCCACCTGCCGCAGCTCGTCGGCCTCGCCCTCGGCGCCGAGCCGAAGGAGTTGGGGATGAGCAAGCACATCGCCTCGACTGGCTGGGTCGAGGAGCGCCTGACCGCCGGTGCCGCAGCTTAGTTTGCATTTTCGCCTAATAGCTTAGGCATTAGCTCCATATAAGGCTGTATTGCCTGATATCTTAGGCAATATGCGTATACCTGATCTCGGCACCGACAAGGCGATCCTGGAGGAGCTGGGCACTCGTCTTCGACAGGCCCGACTCGCCCGCAACGTCAGCCAGAGCGCACTGGCCAAAGAAGCAGGAGTGGCTCGCTTCACCCTGCAGAGGATCGAAGCGGGCCAATCCTCCTCGACGACGAATCTGGTCAAGCTGCTGCGAGCTCTCGACCTCCTGGAAGGGCTGGACGGGCTCGTCCCGGAAGGCCTCGACCGACCCGTCGATCAGATCCGGCGCCGGGGAGAGCGTCGTCAACGCGCCGGGTCTCCCCGCGAGCGGCCCAAGGAAGACCCCGACCGCTGGCGGTGGGGCGACGAAGGGAAGGCGGAGGGGTGAGCACTCGGGCACGGGTCAGGCTGTGGGGCACGGAGATCGCCGCGGTCAGCCTTGAAGACGGAGCCGCGACCGCCAGCTTCGAATACACGCCGGAGTTCATCGAGAGCGGCAGCGAGGTGTCGCCGCTGCGCATGCCACTGCAGCCGCTGCACGTCTATCGCTTTCCGGCCCTGGCGGAGGAGAGCTTCCATGGCCTGCCGGGGCTGCTCGCCGACTCCCTCCCCGACCTATACGGCAACGCGCTGATCAACGCCTGGTTGGCCACCCAGGGCCGGGAACCGGGGGATTTCAACGCGGTCGAGCGCCTCTGCTACATCGGCAGGCGTGGAATGGGTGCCCTCGAGTTCTCTCCGGCCAGAGGCCCCCGCCCCACCGCCACCAGTCATGCAATCGACGTCGAAGCACTGGTCGAGCTCGCCAGCGAAGTGCTGGCGGCCAGGTCGAACCTGGCCGTATCGCTGAGCAGGAGGAGGAAGCGAGACGCGCTGCAGGAGATCCTCCGGATCGGCACCTCGGCGGGAGGAGCCCGCGCGAAGGCCCTGATCGCACTCGACCCCGCAACCCTCGAGGTGAGATCAGGGCAGTTGGAGGCCGGCCCCGGCTTCGAGCATTGGATTCTCAAGTTCGATGGGATCGACGACCAGACCCGTGACCTCGGCGGCGGCAAGGGATACGGGACCGTCGAGCTGGTCTACTCGGAAATGGCTCGGCTGGCGGGGATCGAGATGACCGAGTGCAGGCTGCTAGAGGAGGGCGACCGGCGGCACTTCATGACCAAGAGGTTCGATCGCACCGCCGATGGCGACAAGCTCCATATGCAGTCGCTCGCGGCCCTCGCCCACCTCGACTTCCGCCAGCCGGGGGCCAACGCCTACGAGCAGGCTTTCCAGGCAATCCGGCGGCTCGAGCTGCCGCAGGAAGCCGCCGAGCAGCAGTTCCGCCGAATGGTCTTCAACATCGTCGCGCGCAACCAGGACGATCACGTCAAGAACATCGCCTTCCTGATGGACCGAGGCGGCAATTGGTCCCTCTCCCCCGCCTTCGATGTTGTCTACGCATACAACCCGACCGGACGCTGGACCTCGCAGCATCAGATGTCCGCAAACGGAAAGCGCGACGGCTTCACCCGTGAGGATCTGCGAACGGTCGGCGAAACGGCGTCATTGAAGAGAGGGCAAGCCGACCGGATCCACGGCGAAGTCGTGGACGCGGTGAAGAGCTGGCCCGAGCTTGCCTCGGCGGCCGGGGTCGAGGAGCAGAGGATCGGCCAGATACACAGGGCGCACCGGCTGGACCTTCCCGGGAAGTCCATCCGATAGCCTGGCTCCCGGTGAGCCGGGAAGACTGGTCGGCACTCGATTAGCCGACCCCAGAGACCCTTTTGAACCTCGCCTCATCCCTCCCCCTCGCCGTCGCCGACACCGCCTCGGTCCTCACCGACCTGTTCCTCGTCCTGCTCGCGGCGAAGCTCGGCGACGAGGTCTTCAAGCGGATCGGGCAGCCGGCGATCGTCGGCGAGATCCTCGGCGGGGTCCTGGTCGGGCCCTCGGTCCTGGGCCTGGTCGAGGTCGGCGAGGTGCTGCGGGTCTTCTCCGAGCTGGGCGTGGTGTTCCTGCTCTTCTGGGTCGGCCTGGAGACGCGGCTCTCGGAGATGCGCGCGGTCGGGAAGGTCGCGGTCGCGGTAGGGAGCGCCGGGGTCGTCGTCCCCTTCCTCGCCGGGATCGGGTTCGGGCTGGCGCTGGGTGAGAGCACCGAGACCAGCGTCTTCCTCGGCGCGGCGCTGGCGGCGACCAGCGCCGGGATCACCTCGGCCACCTTCCTCGACCTCGGGATCGCCCGCACGCGGGCGGCGCGCACCGTGCTCGGCGCCGCGGTGGTCGACGACATCCTCGCCCTGATCCTGCTCTCGGTCGCGGTCGGGATGGCGGCGGAGGGCGGGGTCGACGCGGGCAAGATCGCCCTGGCGCTCGGCGTCGCGGTCGCCTTCGTCGCCTTCTTCGCACTCGGCGGCACCCGCCTCCTGGGCAGCCGGCCGCAGCTGCTGGAGGCGCCGCGCTTCGCCGAGTCGCCCCTGCTGCCGGCCGTCCTCCTCTGCCTCGGCCTCGCCGCCTTCGCCGCCAACATCGGGCTCGCCGCCCTGATCGGCGCCTTCCTCGCCGGGATGATCGTCGCCGAGACCAAGGACCAAACCTCGATCGAGGAAGAAGTGCGGCCGCTCTACTGGTTCTTTCCGCCCTTCTTCTTCGCCTTCATCGGCATCGAGCTCGACCTCGGCTCGCTGCTGAACGGTCACGCGCTATGGCTGCTGGCGGCGATCACCGCCGTCGCCGCGGCGACGAAGCTCATCCCCGCCTACCTCGCGGCGCGCCCTCTCAGCCGCAACGAAGCGATGATCGTCGGCGTCGGCATGGTCCCCCGCGGCGAGGTGGGAATCGTCGTCGCCTCGATCGGCGCCGCCGAGGGGGTGGTCGACGCCGAGCTGTTCGCGGTGGTCGTCGGGATGGCGGTGCTGACGACGCTGATGGCGCCGTTCGCCTTGCGCCGTCTCAGCCGCGGTTCAGAAGCCCGCGCTCAATGAGCAGCTCGCCCAGCTGCACGGTGTTCGTCGCCGCGCCCTTGCGCAGGTTGTCGGAGACGACCCAGATGTCGAGGGCGCGCTCGTTGCCGGGGTCGCGGCGGATGCGGCCGACGAAGACGTCGTCCTTGCCGGCGGCCTCGATCGCCATCGGGTAGCGCCCGGCGCCGGGGTCGTCGACGACGGTGACTCCCGGCGCGGCGGCGAGCAGCTCGCGCGCCCGCTCCGGCTCGAGCGGCTCTCGCGTTTCGACGTTGACCGCCTCTGAATGACCGGAGACGACCGGCACCCGCACACAGGTGGCACTGACCTTGATCCCGGGGTCGCCGAGGATCTTGCGGGTCTCGTTGATCAGCTTGCGCTCCTCGTCGGTGTGATCGTCCCCCTCCGCGAAGCTTCCGGCCTGGGCGAGCGCGTTGAAGGCGATCTGGTGCGGGTAGATCTCCGCGGCCGGAACGTCGTAGCCGCCGACCACGGCGCGCGCCTGCGCTTGCAGCTCGTCGATCGCCGCCTTGCCGGTTCCGGATACCGCCTGGTAGGTGGAGATCACCAGCCGCTCGATTCCCGCCGCGTCGTAGAGCGGCTTCAGAGCGACGACCATCTGCATCGTCGAGCAGTTGGGGTTGGCGACGATCCCCTTGTGGCCCTCGAGCGCGTCGGGGTTGACCTCGGAGACGACCAGCGGCACGTCCTCGTGCATCCGCCAGTAGCTGGTGTTGTCGACCACGGTGGCCCCCGCCTGCACCAGCTTCGGCGCCCACTCGGCGCTGACCGAGCCGCCCGCCGAGGAGAGAACCAAGTCGAGGTCCTGGATCGAGCTCTCGCTCAGCGTCCGCACTTTCACCGGCTCGCCGTACCACTCGACCTCTTTGCCGGCCGAACGCTCGGAGGCAATGGGGACCAGCTCGCCTACGGGGAAGTTGCGCTGCTCGAGCAGATCGATGATCGTCGAGCCGACGAGCCCCGTCGCGCCCAGAACGCCAACCGCATAGCCATCTTCTCCCCTGTCGCCGACGCGCACGTTGCCCGCCTCAGCCAGCGACCGTGGGCCGGTGGCCGGGGCCGGTCGGATCCTCGGGCTGGATCGCGTCCTCCCCCAGCTCGAACGCCTTGTGCAGGACGTTGACGGCGTCGGCGACGCGATCGGCGGGGATGACGCACGAGATCTTGATCGGGGAGGTGGAGATCATCTCGATGTTGATCTTCTCCTCGCCGAGCACCTGGAAGACCTTGGCGGCGACGCCCGGGTGGGAGCGCATGCCGGCGCCGACGATCGAGACCTTGCCGATCCGCTCGTCGGTGAGAACCTGGAGGGAGACATCGCCGAGGGCGGCGATCGTGTCCTTGGCGGTGGTCAGGTCGTCGCGGTCGACGGTGAAGGAGAGATCGGCGAGCTGGTCGCCGCCGACGGGCTCGTTCTGGATGATCACGTCGACGTTGACGTTGGCCTCGGCCAGCGCGCCGAAGACGCGGCCGGCCACGCCGGGCTCGTCGCGGAGGCCGGTGAGGGTCACGCGGGCCTCCGAATCGGAGTGGGTGACTGCGGTTACGAAGGGGTTCTCCATGGTCTCTTCCTCTGAGACGACGAGGGTACCGGGACCGTCCTCGAAGCTGCTGCGGCAGTGGATCCGGACCCCGTGGTTGCGCGCATACTCGACCGAGCGCAACTGCAGCACCCCCGCGCCAGAGGCCGACATCTCGAGCATCTCCTCGAAGGAGACGCGGTCGAGCTTGTGGGCGTCGGCGACGATCCGCGGGTCGGCGCTGTAGACGCCGGCGACGTCGGTGTAGATCTCGCAGACGCTGGCGCGGAGCGCCGCGGCGAGGGCGACGGCGGTGGTGTCGGAGCCGCCGCGGCCGAGGGTGGTGACGTCGCGGCTGTCGGTCGAGACCCCCTGGAAGCCGGCGACGAGGACGATGCGGTCCTGCCCCAGCGCGTCGGAGATGCGGTCGGCGCGGACGTCGATGATCCGCGCCTTGGTGTGGGAGGAATCGGTGACGATCCCCGCCTGCGACCCGGTCAGCGAGATCGCCTCGTGGCCCATGTCGTGGATCGCCATCGCGCAGAGCGCGCAGGAGATCCGCTCCCCGGTCGAGAGCAGCATGTCCATCTCCCGCGCCACCGGGCGCTCGGAGATCTCGTGCGCCTGCTCGACCAGTTCGTCGGTCGTCTTGCCGCGGGCCGAGAGGACGGCGACGACGCGGTTGCCAGCCTCGCGGGCAGCGACGATCCGCCCCGCGGCGCGCTTGATCTGCTCCGCACCGGCGACCGAAGTGCCGCCGAACTTCATCACGACGATGTCGGATCCGTCCCCAGTCATGGTCTGGCTGAGGATAGTCGGCGAGCGGCTTCGGGCGAGTAGCCGGGAACCACCGGATAAAGACTCCAAACGGACTGCCGATAAGGACGGGAATGGAGCCGAAGACGAGCCAGTTGCCGATCGCCCGATCGGTCGCCGACGACTCCCCGCAGGGCGAGCGCCTGCTGGTTGCCAGCCGGCTCGCCAGCGGCCTCGCCGCCGCCCACCAACCGGAGGAGGTCGCCGCGGAGGCGGTCCGCCAGTTGCACGAGCACTTCGACTACTACCTGGCGGTGGTCCAGCGCCTCGATCCCGACGGCTACCTGCGGGTGGTGACCGCCGCCGGTCCGCTGGCGGAAACCGAAGACTTCCTCGAGCGCGAGCAGCCAGTCGAGATCGGCGTCAACGGCCGCGTCGCCCGCTCCGGCCGCGCGGCGATGGTCAACGACACCAGGCTCGACTCCGACTACCTCGCCCGCAACCCCCGCACCGACCCCGGCTCGGAGCTCTCGCTGCCGATTCCGGTCGCCGGCTCCACCTGGGGCGTGATCAACCTCGAGCAGCAGGAGCCGGGCGCCTTCTCCGACGAAGACCTGCTCCTCGCCCACGTCGTCGCATCGCAGGTGGGGTCGGCGATCTACCGCTGCCAGCTGGTGGGTGAACTGGAGGGTGCCTTCCTGACCACGATCGGCGTGCTTGCCGACGCGGTCGAGCTGCAAGACGACTACACGGGCGAGCACTCGAACGAGGTTGCCGAGCTGGCCGTGAGGGTGGGCAGGCGCCTAGGGATGGGAGGCGACGAGCTCGAGCGCCTGCGCTACGGCGCCCTCCTCCACGACGTCGGCAAGATCGGCATCCCGGGCGAGCTGCTGCGCAAGCCCGGTCCGCTCACCCCCGCCGAGCGGGAACGGATGAACGAGCACACCGCGATCGGTGCCCGGATGCTGGTGCGGATTCCCTTCCTCGCCCCGGTCGCCCCGCTCGTCCGCTCAGCCCATGAGCGCCACGACGGAGGCGGCTACCCCGACGGACTGGCCGGCGCTGAGATCCCCCGCGGGGCGATGATCATCGCCACCTGCGACGCCTTCCACGCGATGACCTCGGACCGCAGCTACCGCCTCGCGATGCCGCAGGAGCTGGCGATTGTCGAGCTGCGCGAACACGCCGGCACGCAGTTCGACCCAGTCGTCGCCGAGGCCCTGATCGCCGAGCTCGGCTGAGCTACTCCGCGGAGCCTCCGAGGTTGCCGAGCATCGCCTGTTCGGCCATCCGGATCAGGCCGAGGCCGCTGTGGGGACGCATGTCGCTGCTGCGCACCCGCACGTGGGAGCCGTGCGGGCCCACCACCTCGACGATCGTGCAGACGTCGCCGATTTCGCAGTCGTCGCCGTAGTCGTTCTCGATCGCCTCCATCTGTTCGGCCACGACCCGGCCGACCTTGCTCTGGTCAAGCGACATCTGAAGCTCCTTCCTCCTGCTGGTCTTCGAACACGGACCGCTGACCATACGTGACGCTGATCACACTTGCAGATATATCGAGCCGATATATAAAGAGGCCATGGACCAGCTCAGCCCGACCGCCTACGTGATCCTCGGCTTCGTCCGCAAGGAGCCCCGCTCCGGCTACGAGATCAAAGCCCTGGTCGACGACTCGACCCGGTTCTTCTGGGCGGCCAGCTACGGGCAGATCTATCCCGAGCTGAAGCGGCTCTCGGAAGCGGGACTGATCGTCGGCTCCGACTCCCCCACCGGCGGCCGCAAACGTACCGTCTACGAGATCACCGCCGACGGCACCGACGAGCTGCGGACCTGGCTGCGGCAGGAGCCGGAGACCTTCGAGATGCGCGACGAAGGACTGCTGAAGCTGTTCTTCGCCGACGCGCTGCCACGGGAGGAGGCGGTCGAGATCCTGCGCGCGATGCGCGCCCGCCGGCTCGCCGTCCACGAGCAGCTACGGGCAATCCGGCGGACGAAGGACGAGGCGGACGACCCCTTCCCGATGATCGTCCTCCACGGAGGCTTGGAGTTCACGCAGTGGTTCGCCGACTGGTGCGAGCGGATGGAGGCCCAGATCCTCGACTCCGCACCCGAGAAAAGGAGCAGCTGATGTTCGACGCCCTGGCACGACTCGCCGACAGCAAGGCAAAGCGGGTGGCGATCCTCGCCCTCGTCTTTTTCCTCCTCGCGGGGGCGATCGGCGGCGGGGTCGCCGATCGGCTCGACCCCTACGGAGCCGAGGACCCGGCGACCGAGACGGTCCAGGCGATGGACCGGCTGGAGGAAGCCGGCCTGCGGATCCCGGCGGTGATCGCGGTGGTCGAGGACGCGCCGGTGGCCGAGCCGGCGACCCGTAAGCGGGTCGAGGCGCTCGAGCAGCAGATCCGCGAGCGCTCCGACGTCGCCTCGGTCACCGGCTACTACGACACCGGCTCCAGGGCCTTCGTCGCCAAGGACGGCCAGTCGACCTACTTCGCGGTGGCGCTGAAGGCGACCGAAGACAAGCCCTGGCAGGAAGCCGGCGCCGAGATCGCCGACGAACTCTCGGCCCAGCCGGGCGTGCTGGTCGGCGGCGCCGCGGTCGCCCAGGAGCAGGTCAACCACCAGGTCGAGGAAGACCTGAAAAAGGCCGAGATGCTGGCCTTCCCCCTCCTCTTCCTGCTCTCGCTGCTCTTCTTCCGCAGCCTGGTCGCATCGGTCCTGCCGCTGATGATCGGCGGCCTGGCGATCGTCGGCACCTTCCTGATCCTGCGGATCGCCAGCGAAATCGGCTCGATCTCGATCTTCGCGCTGAACCTGACCACCGCACTCGGGCTCGGCCTGGCGATCGACTACAGCCTCTTCATCGTCTCCCGCTACCGCGAGGAGATAGCCAAGAGCGGCCCCGGGCTGGAGGCGATGAAGCGGGTGCTGGCGACCGCCGGGCGGACGGTTTTCTTCTCCTCGCTGACGGTGTCGGCGGCGCTTGCCTCGCTGCTGGTCTTTCCGCAGCGCTTCCTCTACTCGATGGGTCTGGGCGGCGCGCTGGTGGCGCTGTTCGCGGCGCTGATCTCGCTGACGGTGCTGCCGGCGGTGCTGACCCTGCTCGGCAACCGGGTCAACTCCGGCGCCCCGAAGTTCCTCCAGCGCCGGGCGGCGGCGGACGCGCGGCCCGACGAGCACGGCTTCTGGTACCGGCTCTCGCGCTTCGTGATGCGGCGGCCGCTGCCGGTGGCGACCCTCTCCGCCCTCTTCCTGATCCTGCTCGGCCTCCCCTTCCTGCAGATCAAGTTCAACACCGTCGACCCGACGGTCCTGCCGGAGTCGGCCAGCGCCCACCAGGCCTACGACAAGGTCAGCAGCGAATTCCCGCCCTACCACGAGACGCCGATCTGGATCGACGTCGAAGGCGGCGGGCCGAAGGCCGCGGCGAAGCTCGCGGCCGAGGTGCGCGGGGTCGACGGCGTCGCCGAGGTGCAACCGCCCCAGCGGCTGACGCCGGAGGTGACCGCGCTGCAGGTGGTCTCCACCAACCCCTTCGTCTCCGAGGCGAGCCAGGCCACGGTGAAGGAAATCCGCGACCTGCGGGCACCGCCGGGTGCCACGGTCCTGGTCGGCGGCGCCACCGCGGACTTCGTCGACTTCCAGTCGAGCCTGACCGAGCATCTGCCGATCGCGCTGGCGATCGTGATCGTCGCGACCCTCGTCATCCTCTTCCTGATGACCGGCTCGGTGATCCTGCCGATCAAGTCGCTGATCATGAACTTCCTCAACCTCAGCGCCGTCTTCGGCCTACTGGTGGTGATCTTCCAAGACGGCCGGCTGGAAGGCTTCCTCGACTATTCGAGCCCGGGAGCGATCGAGCAGACGATGCCGATCCTGCTCTTCGCAGTGGCCTTCGGCCTCTCCACCGACTACGCGGTCTTCCTCCTCTCGCGGATCAAGGAGGCGCGCGACCACGGCGCCTCCGATTCGGAGTCGGTGGCGATCGGGCTGGAGCGGACCGGGCGGATCGTCACCGCCGCGGCGCTGCTCTTCGCGGTCGCGATGGGGGCCTTCGCCACCTCGGAGATCATCTTCATCAAGGAGAACGGGGTCGGCACCGCGCTGGCCGTCCTGATCGACGCCAGCATCATCCGCGCCCTGCTCGTCCCCTCGCTGATGGAGCTGCTCGGCAAGTGGAACTGGTGGGCACCGGCACCGCTGCGGCGCCTGCACGAACGCTGGGGGGTCAGCGAGACGGCACCGCCCGTGGCCGACGGCTCCGGGGCCTGAAGCGCGGCTAGCGCGAGGGGTACACCACCGGGGTGGAGACGACCTCGCTGCCCGACGCGTCGAGAGCGACCAGGCGCTGCGGGTCGCGAGCCCGGTCGGCGTCGAGCACGAAGCCGCCGTTGTGGACGGTGACGTCCGTGGTTGCCCCTCCCCGGTATTCGACCCTGACCAGAGCGACGCCGGCGTCGACGAGGCCGAACCAGACCGATCTGCCCACCGGGCCGCGCAGGATCCACGGCGCCTTTTCCAGGTCGCTGCGCCATTCGCGCGGCTTACGGCACTCGCCGACGTGGTGCCCGTAGTCGAAGCAGATCCACCCCCGCTGGCGATACGCGTAGAGGCGCTCCCTGCCCGACGCCGCCACCACCGAGACTTCGTCGGGGGCGTTGTAGTTGGGGGCGGGCCGCAGCCAGCTTGGCAACGCCTTTCCCGAGAGCTGCCGGCCCGGGGACTTGCCGCCATGAAGGAACGACTCGAGAGCGGGGTCCAGCAACCCGGTGGCGGCGGTCGCGACGGCGCCGCCCAGCAGCAGGCAGGCAAGTGCCGTCGCCAGCGGCGTCCAGCGGCGTCCAGCCTGATTCCGGCTTGCGGCGGCCACCGCGAGCCGGATCCGCCCGGGATCCGGGCGCATCTGCTCGATGCTCTCCGCGTGCCTGCGAAGCGCGCCGTCAACCGAATCCCGACTCATCGAACCGCCTCCTTCGTGAATTGACCCACGGCGGCTTCCCGTCCGCGGCTTGGCTCCTCCGCTTCGGCCTGCTCCCTGAGGCGGGCCAGCGCTCTGCTCAGGAACGACCTGACGGTGCCGCGACGCGAGCGGATCGCGGCGGCGATCTCCCTGTCGTTGAGGCCATGGACGTAGTGAAGGCCGAGAACCAGTCGCTGCCTGTCGCTCAGCTGGGCCAGGGCCTGGATCAGCCAGTCACGCTCGCCGAGACTCTGGGGAAAGGTCGCCTCCACCTGCAGTTCGTGCTCGACGGCGTCGAATGGATGCCAGTCGTGGCGCTGGCGCTTCTTCGCCGCGCGCTTTATCTCCCCGGCGCAGATCCGGTAGGTCCAGGCGTCGAACCGGTCGGCGTCGCGCAGCTTCGGCAACCCGCGCAGGACCCGGATCGCCACCTCCTGCCCCACGTCCTGAGCCAGATTCGGATCGCCGAGCGAGAAGGTCGCGAGCCGCAACCCCGCCGTGTAGGCACGCTCGGCGATCCACTCCTTCGCCATCTGGTCGCCCCGGTTGGCGCGGAAGACCCGCGCGGTGACCATGTCCTGCTCGCTCAGCTTCGAATCCTCGATCATCGGCTGCGTGAATGACCCCGGCGGGGGGCCAGGTGTTGCACGCGAGGCGAGGTTCTTAGGCGAAGGTCTGAGAGGCGCGGCGGCGAAGATCCGAGTTGAGCATCCCGGTGACCTCGCTTGGGCGGTCGCCGGCGGGCGGGACCGCGGCGCCGATCAGGCCGTCGGCGCGGAAGCCGTAGAGCGGGGCGACGAAGCCGAGCTCGCGGATCTTGCGGACCAGCTTGACCGCGCTCTGGGTGTCGGCGCCGGGGCCGCAGAGGACGATCGCGGTCGGATCGAGGGCGCCGAGGGCGCGGTCGAGCCGCTCGTCGCCGAGCTCGTTGGAGAGGACGAGGACGCGGAAGCCGGCGCGGCGCAGGGCGAGGTCGAGGGCCTGGGTGTAGACCTCCTCGGCATGCTGGCCGTGGCTGGAGTCGAGCAGGAGGATGCCGGCGGGGCGGGCGGCGGCGGAGGCGAGGCGGCGGGCGCCGTGCAGCCAGCCGGTCGCCCAGCGGGAGGCGAACTCGAGCTCCGCCTCGCGCTCGGGGTCGGCGGCGAGCCTGTCGATCGCCGGCAGCAGCAGCTCCTCCACGGTGCGCTCCAGCGAGCGCAGGGCGAGGCTCTCCTCCACCGCGCGGTCGGCGGCGGGCTCGTCGAAGCTCTCGAAGGCGGCGAAGAGGCTGCCGTCGTTGGCGGGCGCCTCCTGTCGCTGGCGGGCCAGCTCGATCGCCGAGGAGATGTTGCCGGTCTCCGTCAGCGCGTCGCGCAGCGCCTGCAGCTCGACCAGCTCGTAGTTGCGGTGGTTGCCCTCGGTCCGCTTCGGTTGCGGGTAGCCGTAGCGGCGCTCCCAGCTGCGCAGGGTGTTGGGGCTCACGCCAAGGACTTCGGCGGCGGCGTTGGTGCGGATTCCGGGCATTGGTTAGGCAGATCGAATCGGGGAAGTTGCAGCGGCTTTTCGAGCCGGACGAGGATTCTCCCACCGGATTCGCAGGTTTACACCGGTTATCGGCAGATTTCGCAGAAACTGTTAGCGATCTTGCAAGGCGCCCACGCCGACGGGCTGGCCGACCGCGCGGGCGCGCCACATCGCCGCGTCGGCCTTGTGCAGAAGCATCTCCGCGTCGGCGCCGTGGTCCGGGCAGGCAACGACCCCGGCGGAGATCGAGATCCGCAGGCCACCCGCCTTCTCCAGGTCGTCGAGCTGGCCGAGCAGCCGCTCGCACATCTGCACCCCTTCGACCGTGCCGATGTTCGGGGCGAGGACGCAGAGCGCGTCCTCTTCGAGGCGGAAGGCTTCGTCGACGATGCGGATGCTGTCGCGCAGGGCGGCGCCGACGATCGAGAGGACCGTCTCCTGGCCGCCGGCGACGTCGCCGGGTCGGGTGCCGGGACCGGAAGCGTCGAAGACCGCGAGCCCGAAGGGATGGCCGTAGCGGCGGTTGGTCTCCAGCAGCTGCTCGAGCCGGCGGCGCATGTGGCCTGGCCGGTAGAGGCTCGGCAGTTCGCCGGACTCCTCCGGAGCCGCCACAGGGGGAGCCGCCGACGTGGTCGGTTGCGCGGCGTCGATCGCCGCGGCGGTTACCGAGCCGAACTCCCCCGCCAGCCGCTGCGCGGCTTGGAGGAAGGGCTCCCCATTGGTGCCGATCTCTTCGTGCAAGCTTCCCAGGAGATCGGCGTGCATCGCCGAGACCTTGAGCGCGATTCGGCTCGCCGGTGAGGCATCGGTCCTGCGGCGGTTGCCCGGGGGCTGGTCAGACACGCAGGGACCTTCGCGAAAGCGCCGGACACCGGGGCGGCAAGAACGCGCTATTTGCGGATCGACACTCGTCCAGGACGAATGTCATTCCCCGCTTATTCCAGGCTTCTCCTGCCCGCCAGCGCCTTGCCCAGCGTTACCTCGTCGGCGTGCTCGAGGTCGGCGCCGACCGGCAGGCCGCTGGCCAGCCTGGTCACGGTCACCTGGCCGCGGAGCAGGTCGGCGATGTGGAGAGCGGTGGCCTCGCCGGTGGTGGTCGGGTTGGTCGCCAGCACGACCTCGCCGATCCCGCCGCGCTCGACCCGCCGCCGCAGCTCGCCGATCTTCAGGTCTTCGGCGTCGACGCCGTCGATCGGCGAGAGGGCGCCGCCGAGCACGTGGTAGAGACCGCGGTATTCGTGGGTGCGCTCGATCGGGATCACGTCGGCCGGCTCCTCGACCACGCAGATCATCGCCCGGTCGCGGTTCTGGTCGGCGCAGATCCGACACAGCGGACCCTCGGCGAGGTTGAAGCACTCCTCGCAGAGGCCGACCTTCTCCTTCACTTCGCGGATCGCCTCGCCGAGGGCGAAGGCCTCTTCGTCGGGGGCCCGCAGCAGGTGGAAGGCGAGCCGCTGCGCGGTCCGCTGGCCGATGCCCGGCAACCGCGAGAGCTCGGCGACGAGGCGCGCCAGCGGTGCCGGTCCTTCGCTCAACCGAGCAGGCCCCCCATGCCGCCGAGGTCGCCGCCGGCGATGCCGCCCATTTTCGAGCTGGCGAGCTCCTGGGCGGCGCGCAGACCCTCGTTGACGGCCGCCTGGACCATCTCCTGCAGCAGCTCCGCGTCCTCGGGGTCGATCGCCTCGGGGTCGATGACGATCTCCCGCAGGGTCAGGTCGCCGCCCATCTTGACCTTGACCATGCCGCCGCCGGCGCTCGCCTCGACGACCTCGCCCTTGAGTTTCTCCTGCGCCTCCATCATCTCGGCCTGCATCTGCTGCGCCTGTTTCATCAGGGCGTTGACGTCAAAGCCTCCGGGTCCTCCTCGTGCCACCTAACTGACCTCCTCCGCGTCGAACTCGCTCTTCAGCCGCTCCAGCAGCTGATCCTCGTCAACCTCGTCGCTGCCCGGGGCAGGCGTATCCGGCGGCGCCTCCCCCTCCAGCAGCACGTAAGTGGGTCGCAGCCCCGTGCCGGTCACCGCGGCGAACGCCGCCGCCACCGTATCCCGGCGGTCCGGACTGTCCGCCTTCTTCTTGTTGAAGGTCATGTCCGGAGGAAATCCAACCTGCAGCTCCTCCCCGTCGAAGGAAACCGGCCGCGCTCCCTCCAGGGCAAATGCCAGGGCCGGCACCGTCTCCTCCAGCTTCTGGAGGACGGCGGGCCAGACTCGCTGGATCTCTTCTAGGGAGAGGGACGAAGGCTGCTGGCCGGCGGGTCCTGTCTCCGATACTGGGCTCTCCCTACCGGGAGAGTCCTCAGCATCGTCGCCACCCGCCGGAGGAGCGTCAACTGAAGACATCTCGGGCTCGGGCGTTGGAGCGGGTGCGGGTTCGGACTCTTCTTCGGCTGGGGCTGGGTCGTCAGCCGGAGGCGCTTCTGCCGCGGGTGGCGTCGCAGGGGGGACCCCCTCCTGCTGCGCAGGTGGGGGTGGGTCCCCTGCGGCGACAGGACCCGCGGCCCTGGCGCCCCCGCTCTCCAGCCGCTCGATTCGACGAAGAAGTCCAGCCGTGTCGGGGTCGAGATCCGGTCTCGCTGCCTTCAGCAGAGCTATCTCGACCGCCAAGCGCGCGTCGTCTCCCTCGCGGACTGCGGTGAGGGCGTCGGCCAGCTGGTCAATGGTCCTGATCAGGTTGGCTGGCTTGATGCTGCCGGCCTGGGCCTGCATGCGGGCGGTGTCGGTGACGGTGACGACGAAGCCGGTCGGCACTTCGCCGGTCGTCTGGACGATCAGCAGGTGGCGCAGGTGGGCGAGCAGGTCGCGGGCGAACTGGGAGGGATCGCGGCCGGAGCGGGCCATCCTCTCGACCCCGATCAGCACGCCCTTCGGGTCCTCGGCGATCACCGCGTCGACCGCCTCGAAGAGCAGGTCGGCATCGGCGGCGCCGAGCATCTCCAGCACGTTCGTCAGCTCGACGTTCTCACCGCCGAAGGCGACCAGCTGGTCGAGGGTCCCGAGCGCGTCGCGGAAGCTGCCGGAAGCCGAGCGGGCGATCATCGCCACCGCCCCCTCCTCGACCTCGATCGACTCGGCCGCGGCGACCCGGTTCAGGACCTCGGAGATCTGCTCCAGGGAGGGGCGCTGGAAGTCGAAGCGCTGGCAGCGATCGGCGATCGTCGCCATCACCTTGTGGGACTCGGTGGTGGCGAGGACGAAGACGGTGTTCGGCGGCGGCTCCTCGAGGGTCTTGAGGAAGGCGTTCCAGGCCTCTTTGGTCAGCATGTGCGCCTCGTCGAGGATGTAGACCTTCCAGCGGCCGCCGGCGGGAGCGTAGGCGACCCGCTCACGCAGGTCGCGGACGTCGTCGACCGAGCGGTTCGAGGCGGCGTCCATCTCGATCACGTCGACCGAGGTGCCGGCGGCGATCGTCACGCAGGACTCGCATTCGCCGCAGGGGGTGACGGTCGGGCCGCCGCGCTCGCAGTTCAGCGAGCGGGCGAGGATCTTCGCCATCGAGGTCTTGCCGGTGCCGCGCGAACCGACGAAGAGGTAGGCATGGTGGACCTTGCCCTGCTCGACCGCGTTCCGCAGGGTGCGGACGACGTGCGTCTGCCCCACGACCTCGTCGAAGGACCCGGGGCGGTGGCGGCGGTAGAGGGAAGTCGACTCGCTCATCGGCTCTGGCTGAGTGTATCCACGCCCCTCTGCCGGTCCCGATACCGTGCCGCCCGTGCCGAAGGGGGTCCGTAACTGGCTGACGCCCGCCGCCTGGGTAGCGGGGGTCAGCGCGCTGCTGCTGCTCGTCTTCCCGGTCGGGTTCCCCAACTACGACACGATCTACGCGCTGGTCTGGGGCCGGGAAATGGCCCACCTGGAAAGCCCCGACATGGGCGCCGCGTTACCGCCGACGCCGCACCCGCTGACCGAGCTCTGGGGGCTGGCGACGACGCCCCTGGGCGACGGGATGATCGCCCTGACGATGATCGGCGCCTACGTCTCGCTGGGCCTGATCGGCTACTTCGTCTATCGCCTCGGGGCGATCTGGTTCGACCGCTGGATCGGCGGCGTGGCCGCGGCGATCGTCCTCACCCGCGCCCCCTTCCTCTCCAACGGCCTCCGCGCCTACATCGACCTCCCCTACATAGCCCTCTGCCTCGCAGCTCTGCTGGTCGAGACCAGGCGCCCAAAAGCCGGCTGGCCCGTCCTAGCCCTCCTCGCCCTGGCCGGCCTCCTCCGCCCCGAGGCCTGGCTCTTCGCCGTCGTCTACTGGCTCTACCTCGCCGTCGAACGCACGCCGACGGGCCGAAAACCGCTTGCCGTATCCGCAAATCGTCCCGTCGGCAGCTTGGTGTGGCTGGGGGCGCTGGCGGTGGCCGGGCCGGTGCTGTGGGTCGCGTTCGACCTGATCACGACCGGCTCCCCCACCTACTCCTGGACCGGGACCAAAGAAACGGTCGAGACCCTCGAACGGCAGACCGGCCCGGTCGATCTCGTCCTCTACGGCCCCCGCCGGCTCGGCGAGGTGCTGCAGTGGCCGGGGATGGTCGGCGCCCTCGGCGGGGTCGTCCTCGGGCTCGCCTTCCTCCGCCGCCGCTCCACCCTCGGGGTCGCCGCCGCGGCGCTGGCCCTCGGCGCCTTCGCGCTCCTCGCCTGCGGCGGCCTCGCGATCCTCCCCCGCTACACGATGCTCGCCGCCGCGATCCTGGCGATCTTCGCCGCGGTCGGCCTGCTCGGCTGGCGGCTGCTGGAGCCCGACCACCCCTGGCGCCGCCGCTGGCAGGTCTTCGCCGCGATCGTCCTGGCGATGTTCCTCGTCTGGCTGCCGAACCAGTGGGACCTCGACTCCAAGGTCGACACCGACCTCACCAACCAGGCGCGGATCGAGCGTGACCTCTCCGACCTGGTCGACGCCGGCGCCTTCGAGCCGCTCTGCGGCAAGGTCGCGGTCCCCAACCACCGCGCCGTCCCCCGCCTCGCCTTCAACCTCGACGTCAAGCCGACCCGGATCGTCAGCGCCAGCGAGGAAGAGATCCCCGGGCGCGGCTACTTCGTCGCCCCCGCCTCCCCCTTCGTGATCCACAACTTCGTCCTCGACCCCAACGACCCGACCGATCCGTCCTTCCCGGTCCCGGACGGGTTCACCGAAGCAGCCGCGAACGACTCCTGGATCGTCTACCGGCGCTGCTAGGCGGCGCTACGGAACCGGCGTCTCGAAGCCGCGGTGGAAGCGCAGCGAGGTGACCCCGTCGCAGCTCTCCAGGGTGTCTTCCGGACCAGCGGCGAAGCGCTCTTCGGGGACGATCACGGAGGCGTTGAAGACGTCGCGGACGCCGAACTTGATTTCGGCGCTGACCTGGCCGTAGCGCCCTTCGGCGCGCTCGTACCAGTTGAGGACGAGCTTGCCGTTGGCGGGGATCCTGCGCCCCTGCGGGGCCTGGGCGCCGGCGCCGAAGTAGCGCTGTTCGCTGTTCGGTTCGTCGCTGGCCTGGCAGGTGATCTGCATGTTGAAGTTGAGGTCGCTCACCTTGCGGTTGCGGACGGTGAAGACGACGTACTCGCCGCGCGCACCGAGGACGCCATAGGTGCCGTTGGGGACCACCGAGGTCGGGTGCGCCGGCCGCGCGTCGGCGCCGCCGGCGATGAACGCAACCGCCAATCCGGCCGTCACGCTGACGAGAACGGCAAGGAGTCGGCGCTTGTAGAGAGGGTGGGCGAGACGCATCCCAACTCGTTTCGGCACTCCGCGGCTTGGAGTTGAATGCCGAAAGCACGTTTGCGGCCTCTATCGTCGTGGCGATGACCAAGCGCAGCCTCGCCGCCGCTCTGCTGACGACGCTCGCCGCCGTCCTTTTCATCGCCCCCGGCGCCACAGCCCGCTGGCAGCCCAAACCGACCACCGCTGCCTGGCAGTGGCAGCTCCAGGGGAAGATCGACACCTCGATCGACGCCCGCGTCTACGAGGTCGACGGCTTCGAAGTCGGCGCCAAGACCGTCGCCAAGCTTCACCGCCAGGGGCGGAAGGTGATCTGTTACCTCGACGTCGGCTCCTGGGAGAGCTACCGATCCGACGCGGACCGCTTTCCGCAGTTGGTCGTCGGCCGCGCCTACGAGGGCTACCCCGACGAGCGCTGGCTCGACATCCGCCGCATCGACCTGCTGGCTCCGATCCTCCGCCACCGCTTCGACCTCTGCCGGCACAAGGGCTTCGACGCAGTCGAGCCCGACAACATCGCCGGCTATGAAAACCAGACCGGCTTCCCGCTGACCGGCGCCGACCAGCTCCGCTTCAATCGCTGGGTCGCCCGCGAGGTTCACCGCCGGGGAATGTCGGTAGCGCTGAAGAACGACCCGGGGCAGGTGGGGCAACTGCTCCGCAGCTTCGACTTCGCGGTGGTCGAGGAGTGCTTCGCCTACGACGAGTGCGGCAGGTTCAGCCCCTTCGTCGAGGCCGGCAAGGCGGTCTTCGTCGCCGAATACGAGGAACCGCTGACGGCGATCTGCGGCCAGGCCGAGCGCCTGCGATTCAGCGCGATCCACAAGGACTACGACCTCTTCGCCCGCCCCTGGGAGCCCTGCTTCCCAGCCGGGAGCTAACTGCCCTCGACCCGCAGCACCGCGGCGTGCGTCTCGGCCGCCAGATCCGGATCCTCCAGCTCGACCTCCGGCGGCAGCTCGACATGGAGGTCGTTCGAGGGATCGATCCGCAGCCGCAGCTCGCCCAAGCGCGAGCCGAGCACGTGGCCGCCGCGGCTGCGGTCGGCGCTGATGAAGTGCAGGTGGTAGCCGCCGACCTCGATCCCCTCGACGTAGGAGGGGAAGCGGAAGCCGAGCATCGTCCCCTCGACGCCGGCGAGCTCGAAGACGTGCTGGTCGGCGACCACCTCGGTCAGCGGCCGGTACGGCGGGCTCTGGCGCGGGACCGAGCGGGCGCGGACGAGGTCGAAGCGCCCGTCGAGCCGGATCGCGCAGGAGGAGGCGCCCTCGGGCACCAGCTCGTCGATGCAGGCCAGCAGCTCCTCGTGCGAGCGCTCGCCGGCCGCCAGCCGCTGGTCCACGGTCGGCTCGAAGCGGGTGACGACGGCAAACGGCGTCCGCTCCTCGGGGGCGATCGGCGTGATCCGCCCTTCGACGTCGGCCCGGAAGAACTCGCCGTCGAGCGCCACCATCTCGCCGTCGAGGTGGTTGAGCGTGCCGAGGCCGAGGTCGCCGTGCTCGGCCAGCTCGGCGAAGCTGAGGTCGCCGTCGTAAGCGCCCTCGAGCAGGGCGCCGATCGTCGAAGCCTGGAAGAGGACGTGCGGCTCGCGCTCGCGGTGCAGGTCGGCGCGATGCATCGACTCCACGTGCAGCGACCGGATCCAGTGCTCGTCCAGCATCGGCGGCAGAGCTTATGTGCGCATAGGACGCAAGAGCTCTGCCGCACCCTGCCGGGATAGGCTCGCGCCGGTGCTCTCGGGAGGGTTCAAGCGCTCGTCGCGTTTCGGCCTCGTCGGCGTCCTCGTGGTGATGGCGCTGGTCGCAGCGATCGGGCTGACGCTGGGCAGCGGCGAAGCGAACCCGAAGCTCGCCCTCGGGTTGATCTTCGGCGTGATCGCGGTCTTCGTCGTCATCCTCTTCGCCCTCCAGCGCTCAGACCTGGAGCGGGTTGCCGGAGCAAGCGCAGAGGGGACCGAGCGGGCCGCGGCCGAAGCCGGCGTGACCGAGAACCCGACGACGATGGCCGAGCCGGAGCTGTGGGCCGCGCTCGCGGTAAGACCGATCGGGCGCGAGGCGATCCAGGCGCGCAGCCAGATGTGGGACGCCGGCCGGCGCAGCTTGCGGCTGGGGATGATCGTGACCCTGCTGATCTTCCTCACGGTGCCGCCGATCTACCTGCTCGAAAGCTTCGTGCCGCTGCTGATCGGCGGGCCGCTGATCGCGATCGCCGCGCTCTACGGCAGCCTCCGGGCGCTCGCCCCCGGCGGCGAGGTGGACAGCGGCTACGAGAAGGTCGGGCTGGCGATGGCGCCGCTGGGGCTGGAGGTGACCGAGCGACCGCAGGTGAACATCGAGATGCGCGATCCGGTCACCCCGCGGCTGGGTCCGAGGATCCACGGAGAGCTGGTGCTGAGCGGTGCGCGGCATGGACGGCAGGTCTCGGTCAGGCTCGGCGGCGGCGAGGTGCGCAGCCTCAGCGAGGTCACGGTGGCCACTCCCTGCTGCGCCTTCGCAGCGAAATCCAAGCGCGTCGGCATCAGCAGCGGGCCCGAGGGCATCGTCGTCACCCGCAAGGGAGGCGGGCAGAGCGACTGGCTCTGCGACCTCTGGCTGGCCGAGCGGCTCCTCGCCGACTGACCGCCCCGGGGCCAAAGGTCCGGTCATGAAACCATCAGGTCGATGGCGGCGATAGAGCTACGCGACGTGGTCAAGACCTTCGGCCCGATCACCGCGGTCGACGGGCTCGACCTCGAGGTGCCGGAGGGCATCTGCCTCGGCCTGCTCGGCCCCAACGGCGCCGGCAAGTCGACGACGATGCGGCTGCTGACCGGCCAGGCGATCGCCGACTCCGGCACGCTCCGCGTCCTCGGCCACGACCTCCCCGGCGAAGCGAAGACCGCTCGCGGGCTGATGGGCGTCGTCCCCCAGCTCGACAACCTCGACGTCGACGTCACCGTCGAAGACAACCTGGCGATCTTCGCCCGCCTCTACCGGGTGCCCGACGTCAAAGCCGCGGTCGAGAAAGCGCTCGACATCGCCCGCCTCCAGGAGCGGCGACGCGACGCCGTCGACGAGCTCTCCGGCGGCATGCGGCGGCGATTGCTGCTCGCCCGCGGGCTCGTCCACGAGCCGCGCCTGGTCCTCCTCGACGAGCCGACCGTGGGGCTCGACCCGCAGATCCGGACCGAGCTCTGGACCCTGATCGGCGATCTGAAAGCGCACGGGACGACGATCCTGATGTCGACCCACTACATCGAGGAGGCCGAGCGCCTCGCCGACGAGGTGGCGGTGATGCACCAGGGCAAGATCATCAGCCGCGGCCACCCGGTCGAGCTGATCAGCGAGCACGCCGGGCGCCAGACCGCCGAGGTTTACGGGCCGCCGGACCGGCTCGCCGAGCACCGAGCCGACGCGGAATCCAAGGGCCTCTCGGTGCGGCCGGCCGGGCCGGCGATCGCGATCGTCGGCTCCGAGCGCGCCGACGGCGGGATTCCCGAGGACGCCGTGGTCCGCGCCGCCTCGCTGGAGGACGTCTTCGTGCTGCTGACCGGTGAGGAGGCGGAGTGATGGAGGCCGCGAACCCGGTCCAGAACCAGGCCCCGCCCGCCCCGCGCCAGATGCGACGGCTCGAACCGACGGCGATTGCCGGGATCATGAGCCGCGAGGTCGCCAACTTCCGCACCTACTGGAAGGGGACGACCTTCTCCAGCGTGCTGGAACCGCTCGTCTACCTGCTCGCCTTCGGGCTCGGCCTCAGCGCCACCCTGGTCGACGAAGTCGAAGGCGTCCCCTACATCGAGTTCGTCGGGACCGGGATGGTGGCGACGGCGGTGATCTTCTCCTCCGCCCTGCCGGCGATGTTCGGCACCTTCGTCAAGCACCGCTTCCAGAACACCTACGACGCGATCCTCGCCGCCCCGGTCGACGTCGAGGAGCTGGTCAGCGCCGAGATGCTCTGGATCGGGATCCGCTCCGGCAGCTACGGCTGCGTCCCGCTCCTGGTCACGATCGCCTTCGGCCTCGACCCCGCCTGGGGGATGCTGCTGGTGCCGCTGTTCTGCTTCGTCACCGCGCTCGGCTTCGCCGGCTTCGGCGTCGCGATGGCGGCAACCGTCGCCAAGATCGACCAGTTCAACTACGTCACCGCGCTGTTCGTGACCCCGCTGTTCCTCGTCGCCGGCACCTTCTTCCCGATCGACGGGCTGCCCGAGGGGGTGCAGGTGGCGGCGCAGTTCAACCCCCTGCACCAGCTGGTCGAACTGGTCCGCGGCGGCGCCTTCGGCTACGAATGGGAGGACCTGCTGCGCTTCGCCTTCCTCGTCGCCTTCGCCGTAGTTACCTGGCGGGTGGCGATCCACCAGATGCGCAAGCGCCTGATCGACTAGGCGCGGCGTTCGTCCCTTGTCGCCATAGGGCCACAAAGGACGAACGCCGCTGAAGTTATGGACCGTGCACCCGTCCTTCGAAACGAGGTCACCGGGCGTGTCCGTCGCTTATGGCTCGAGCCGGGCTCGCCTGCGGCACCCGCGGCATCCGCTTAAGGCTGCTTCCTTCCGGACCTGACCTGGTTCGCGTGCCCACGTCGCGCAGGACCCGGCCGTCAACGCCGCCACAACGCACTGACCCCGACGGCCAGTCCCTCGGAACGGTAGTCGGCCCCGCTAAGCGGATTTCGGGTGACAGGGCACCGCTGATTCCCCACCTAGCACGGTCCGCTGGTGATCCTACCGGCCCGAACATAGGATGTCGCCCTTGCTCGCCATGCCCTTCGCCGCCATCGAGGTCGACTCCGGCTCCTTCTTCGCGATCGTCACCGTCGCCGCGATCGCCGCGATCACCGTCGCCGCGGTCCCGAAGCGCTACGCGCCGCCGGTCGTCGTCGTCGAGCTGCTGATGGGAATCGTGATCGGCCCCGAAATCCTCGGGCTCGCCCACAGCGACGACTTCGTCGAATTCTTCTCCAACCTCGGCCTCGGGATGCTGTTCTTCTTCGCCGGCTACGAGATCGACTTCCAGCGGATAAAGGGAGCGCCACTGCGGCTCGGCACCATCGGCTGGCTGCTCTCGGTAATCCTCGCCTACGGCCTCGGCGGCGCCCTGGCGGCGGCGGGCGTCGTCGTCTCCTTCCTCTACACCGGCTCGGCGATGGCGACGACGGCGATCGGCACCCTGATCCCGATCCTCCGCGACAACGGCGAGCTGAAGACCCGCTTCGGAACCCACCTGCTGGCCGCCGGCGGCGCCGGCGAGTTCGGCCCGATCCTGCTGGTGACGCTGGTCCTCTCGACCACCAACCCGTTCCGGGAGGCGGCGATCCTGCTCGCCTTCGTCGCCCTTGCCCTGGTTCTCGCCCTGGTCTCGGTCCGCTTCGCCTGGCGCGGCTGGCCGGCGCTCGAACGCACCTTCGAGGCCAGCAGCCAGCTGGCGGTGCGGGTGACGGTCGTCCTCGTCTTCGGCCTCGTTCTGCTCGCCGGCACGCTCGGCCTCGACATCCTGCTCGGCGGCTTCGTCGCCGGGATGATCACCCGCCTGGCGCTGAAGGGACAAGAGCTGCAGGTCTTCGAGTCGAAGCTGACCGCGGTCGGGTTCGGCTTCTTCGTCCCCTTCTTCTTCGTCACCAGCGGCATCGAGTTCGACCTCGCCGCGCTCGGCTCGGCCGAAGCGATCGCCAAGCTCTTCCTCTTCCTCGGCCTCTTCCTCGTCGTCCGCGGAGCGCCGGCAATGCTGCTCTACCGAGGGGTCCTCGGCGCCCGCGACCGCATGGCTCTGGCCTTCTACAGCGCCACCGAGTTACCCCTGGTGGTCGCAATCACGACGATCGCGATCGACGCCGGCAAGATGCGCGCCTCGACCGCCGCCGGCCTGGTCGGAGCGGCGATGCTCTCGACCCTGATCTTCCCCTTCGTCGGCGCCGCCCTGCGCCGCGGGTCCAGCGAAGACAGCACCGGCGAACCCCCGGCGGCAGCCGGAGAAGCAGCCCCGTCCACCGTATGATGCCTCCCCTCCCGGGCGCGTAGCTCAGTGGGAGAGCGCTCGCTTCACACGCGAGAGGTCGCTGGTTCGAAACCAGCCGTGCCCATCCGTTTCCCTTGGTACAGCAAGAATCGGAGGGGTGGTTCTAAATCAGTCGACCCGCGCCGACCGGCTCCTCAATCAATCCAGAGCTAGGAAGGGTCGCTCGAACGAGCAGCTGTTCCACGAGGCGATACAACGCAACCAGGTCGGTGCAGAGCCGCGACGCTGAAGCGCTACCGCGAGCGGCGCTGGTCGGGGATGTAAGTGACCTAGTAGCTACGGGAGGAGAGAACTGGGAGAGGGAGACGGCAAGCCGGATTTGGCTTGCTGCTGCGGAGTGTCACCGGTTGTTTCCGGTGGTCGGTGGCGGACTGGCGCATCGCTGGCGCACCGAGCGCCTACGAATTAGGCGAAAGGATTTGCCCTTACATCAATGATCGGGCCGATTCTAATCGGAAGCCGCTGGTCGGCCGCTCAGTCAGAGAGCGGTACTGGCTGGAGGGGTTCTAACGTCCTTTGAGGGATTTTCGCGAGCCCAAAATCTAAGGCCCGCAAAGTTTTCATGACCAAGCTCACGACGCCACAGGACCGAACCGATCTATCGCCCGCTGCATTTTCTTCGAGCCGTAAAAGCGGCGCGCCCACCAAGACGATGGGTCTGCGAGACGACACGCGATCACCGTCCAGATCAATCCGGGAAATAGGAACCCGACAGCAAATGCCAGTCTCTGGCCCTTTAGCCACGTTATGACCGCAGGAAGCACGAACAAAACGAACAATACGATCCCCGCCTGGAGTCGCTCAGGCACGTCTCCCCCCGTTCATCGAGCCGAAGCCGGCGGTTCTCCATTCTTACTATTCCACTCAGACCAGTACTTGTAAGCAGCGACGATCAGCAGAGCAATAAACCCAATTTTCGCAAGAGTATATGCGGCCCATACTACGTGCCACAAGCCATCAAGAGCCCAATTACCCTCACCCGATCCTCGATGCCAATTCCGGACCGCCCCGGTTAGCAAAAACAGTAATCCAAACGCGATGGCCGCCCAAGGCAGGATCCTCCCGGGATCGAAGCGGGCGCCCTTCCCTGTCCCACCTCCGGCGGCCACCTTATATCCCCAATCACGGAATTTATCCAGTTGACGCACGTGATGCCCACTGAACAGTTATCTACTTTTCCCTAGCTGAACCAGCTAATGGCACAAAGCGTGCCAGACCACAAAAATTGGGCCGCCCGTCCGCGAGGACCAGCCTGACCAACATCTCTCGTCTCATTATAGCCCTCAACTGCGGCTTTGGCGCACCCCATCAGCTTCCCTCGCTCTTCGGCAGTGGTCGAGGCGGCGAGGCCGGTTACGTAGGTTTTGATCCGCGTCATAACCGGACTGTTGTTGAGTGGATCTCTGATGTATTGAACGGTCTTGAGAAGCACCGTCAATGCGCTCCTAGGGATGCGGAGTCCATTGCCCTTAGGCGTGAAATGACATCCCTGCCGGCCGTAACAGCTCACTGGCCGAACACTGCTCTCGTCTGCAGCACGATGAGTTCGTCTACGCAGCTTTATCCACTTCGGTTCGCCCCAATTTCCCGTTAAGTCAAGCTGGTTGATCGGGTCCTGATTCGCGTAGTCGTACGGATTCGCCGAACCGCCAAACACCGGGTCGACTGAAAGGAATCTGCCAATGCTTGGTACGTAGCTTCGGGCACCCATCTGGATCACTCCCGAGGGAAGTTCGGTCCGGCGGGCCTTGCCTCCCAGCCAGCCAAATCGCCCTGCGCCGCCTCCGGTCGGGTTCCCAAACTCATCGCTCGAGCGCTATCGCGACCACCTCGTCCATTTCCCGAGTCACCCCGCACTGCTTCCGCCGCACGTGGGCCACCCTCGCCCTCAACGACAAGAAGAACCCCACTCCCATCGACGCAGCGTCGGAGGTACTGCGGCACAGGGAGATCGCCACGACGAGGCGCCACTACGCGCCGACGAAGTCGGAAAGAGCTCGCGCGGCATTGATCGGGATGCAAGTGAAGGTAGCCAGCATCAAGAAGGTCTGTGGGTCCCCACATGGCTCTCCACCTGACAACTGACCGCAGACCAAATCATCCTCCGATTGTTTGCGCTGTATCCAGCAGCTATGGAGTTTCACTGGCGCGCGACCAGGAGCCACCACGCCTCCGGGGAGAAGAAACAGCCCCCGCAGGGAGATCGTTCACCGATAACAACAGATCGCGCGGAGGAGAAGGGCTGGACCGTTTATGACGATGTCGTCCTCCGAGATATCGATGCTCATCTCTCCTAGAGCCTCAACAAGGCTAGGTAGGGCCTCATCAATCGCATTGCGCTCCAGCGTAGTGGCAGGCCCTCGAAGAAGCCGAATCGCCTGATAGTTCTCCCCCTCGTCAATAATTTTCTCGACTTGGGCGACGACGGTAACTTCGCCGAGGACGTCATCTACTTTGACCTCTAAATCCTTCTGAGGCACGGGAAGAAGCAGGCGAGGGCGCTGATCCTCAGTGGTTACTGGCTGGAGCAAAGTTGCGGCGTCCGCGCTTCCGGTTCCAGAGATGAGGCCCCATATTTGGAGAATGTCCTTCAGATCCTTGACCGCAACGTCCTCTCCAAACTGCGGGCCGACCTCCACCAGCGATCTGAGCACTTGGTCTGCCTGGTGAAGTGGATGGAGTTGAAGCTCAGCCCGAACTCAAGAACCATTCCCGCTTTGACTTGCTTTGCAACCTCTAGGTCGAGCGGTCCATCAACGACGCCGATTGATTCTTGTGCGTGCAGTGCTTCAGGTAGCTTCGCCGCCGTGGCGTGTCGAGTTCGAGCCTTGCGAATCTCTTCCTCGACCTTTCGAGTCTTAGCCTTCTTCCCCCTTGCCTTAGCGGGGCCAAGTCCCAGTTCTCCCCCAGCCGATCCTTCGCCCTGCTCGGCGCTCCTCGTGAGGATCTCGTCTATCTGGCCGCCATCGATCGCACTGAGGGCAGAGACAACCCCGTCGGAATCAAGAATCACAAACTGCTTAAAGGATTGTTGTTTTGGCGGAGAGAACGGCATATGTCAATAGTGACGCAACTCGCGGATGACGTATCCAATCAGCGATCCGCCGGCGCGCCGCGATTTCCTCTAGTCGCCGCCGGACGGCCGAGACGGGATTGTCGTCCTCCATACGCTCACGCAAGTAGCCTGCCCTGCCTGACGCGAGCCCCTTGACCTTCTTGACAGGGCAGCGGTCATGGGTCGCGACCCATGACGGGCCCAGGATGGATCCTTCGACTTTTTCTCGGTGCTCTCAGGCGGGACCAGTGGGGTGAGGAGCCCTTTTCAGCTCGCCCCAGAGCTAGGTTCTCATACGCTTAGGTAACGACGCTGGTCACGGCTGCGCGGCGTCGCTTCGGGGTTTAGGGATTGCGCTGTCTCCTTCGGCTTCTCGGGTGTTCTGTCGCCAGGCTTCGCCACCGGGCACTGGGCGCGAATTCTTCAGCCTCGATCACCAGCGCTCCGAGTGGCAAGTCGCCCTTTGGCGATCAGTCGGACGCTGCCCCATGGCTCGTCGGCCTCACCGCGTTCGACCTTCTCCAGTTCGGCCGGCGTCATTTTCGCACTTCGCCGCCAGCTCCTCCGGCTCATGCCCCCGCCGCTCGCGGATAGCGGTGATGGCCTGGCCCATTCCTCTGAATGCCGCCTCCTCGGCGTCGCGAGGTTGCCAGCGTGGTTCTCCACTCACGAGGGATCGATGTCCTTCCCGCTGACGATCTCGAAGGCCGCCACAGCGACCATCACCGGAATTCCCCTACGAGGACCCTCCATGCGCGCGATGCTCTTGTCGGCGATGCTCGTGAACCTCTCCTCGACCTCGCCAAGCAGCCCACGCAGTTCCTGCCATCCCTGCTCGTCAATCGTCAGGGGAAGCCAGGTGACGCCCGAGCCCTCCCGCGACTCGGCGGTGCCGGCGTCAAGGGCTTCGATAGCGCGCTCCGTGAACGCCGCGAGCGCGGTCCCCGCGTAGTAGGTGCGAAGGGCCGGCGGCACTTCCCTCCACGCTGCCGATCCAATGGAGGTGTTCGGCCTCAACCTGTAGATGTGCTCGATGGCCCCTCTTTTGGAAAGGGTCTCGACTAGCTCGACGCAACCGCAGCTCTTGAGCACGGTCGTGTGGTAGGTGACGTTGCCGAGCGGTTCGCCGATGCGCTCCGCCATTCTCTTGGGGCTGCTCGGCCCCTCCTCCAGCAGCCGCAGGATCAGCACCCGCAGGGGGTGCGCCAGGGCGCGGACCATTTGCTGGTCGATTTCGCCTCCCTCGTCCTTCTTACCCATCGGAACCCCCACCCGGTTGTGGTCAACTCAATGGCGGCGACAATTCCGAATCGGGGGCTTGGTTGTCAACGTCGCCCCGTTTCGGCCATTTGGAGCGGTGGAGCAATCTCCCTCAAAGCCGAGATCGGAAGGGGACGGTGACGCCTGCGGCTGGTGCTGACGGCGCCGCCCCGTTCCCAACCTCTGCCTAAGCGCTCTTGACGATGTGAATAGCCGGCAGCTTGCGCAGCGAGTTGCTGATCCGCATGCGGCTCACCCCCTTTCCTCCCGGAATCCCGTGAGCCGAAGAGATTACTAAAATAAATTAGAGCAGTGGAGAACGGCGAAGGAAGTTCTTCCCAACTACGCGCAGGAGAGTCGAACTGCGCGGGTAAACTCGATTGCTCAGCTATCTGAAAGGAGCAGTCGGAGCATGGGGAAAAGCACTCGGGCGACCGAGGCCGAGGGGGTAGGCCGCAAGCCGAGAGAAACGGCCATTCGCGACGACAGCGGGCAGACCAATCGCCTCATCGCCATGTCCCATCCGCTGCGGGCTCGCATTCTCCGGCTCCTCGTGGAGCGAGGTGTAATGAGCCCCGCAGAACTGAGTCGGGAGCTGCAGGCAGACCTACGTGGCGTCAGCTACCACGTTCGACGCCTTGACGAGCTGGAATGTGTCGAGCTTGTCCAAACCCGCCCGGTTCGCGGTGCCCTGGAGCATTTCTACCGAGCAACTGAGCGCCCAATGATCGACACCGACGAGTTCGAGAACATCGATCCGATCATGGCGGAGGACCTGGTCCTCCATACCTTTCAGCGGATGATTGACGACTTCGTGGCCTCCCGGGAGGCACGGATGGTCGGATTCGACCGACACCTGCATCTCAGCCGGAACCCTCTGATCGTTGACGAGGAGGGGTTCGAGGAAGCGATGGAGGCTTACGAACAATGCCGGCTGCAGCTATCTGAGATAGAGCGGCGAAGTGCCGAACGACGCACCTCGTCCGGTGCTCCGGCGATACCCGCGTGCGGATCCCTCTCCTTCTTCAAAGTTCCATCCGCATCTCTGGAAGCCTGACCACCTGATGCTCCAACCGCCAGTCCAAGGCGGCCCTGCGCAGTCCTCAGAGTCATCCCAAGCGCGATCACTACCCCTCCACGGACCTCCAACTGGAGGACCGACACATCATGAACCCGCGCAGTTGTTCGCTTTCGTGCCTGAGACGAGCTGCCGTGAGAGGGCTCCGCGCTTGACCTTCGATCGGCCTCCCACCGCCAATTTTGGTACTCCCTGCGGGTTGGCGACCTACGTCAGGGCGCCTAGCCTTGGAGTAGATTGGAGGAACGACACGGCGAGCCTGGTCCTTTCGGTTCGCGATCTGGCAGGAGCCGCTGGTTCGAAACCAGCCGTGCCCATCCCGTTTCCCTCGCTCAGGACCCCTTGCGGATGAGCGCCAGCTGAGATGACTTCTCACGGCTGACGAGCGTCAGCCTCAACTTTCCGCGTCGGGGGCCCGGGCTCGCCGGCGGTGGGGAAGGGGACTTGCTCTTTGACCCGGGGGACGAGCTCGGAGCCTGAGCTCGATCGAACCTACTCATCCTCGTCGTCCCTCTCGGAGAGCTTGCGCTCGGCCGCCCTGACCCGCTCCCCCATCCCGGTCAGTTCGAAATGGATGTTGATGTAGCGACTCAGCAGCGTCAGATTGGCATCCTCGGTGCCGCCGGGAAGATCCTTCTCCCTGCTCAGGAACACGAGACAGGAGGTGACCTCGTTCGGCGAGCGCGGAACCTCGCTGCGGACGAACTTCATGACGTCGAAGCCCGCCCGTTGAAAGGCTTCCACGTCTGCCCCCGGAGCCAGGGTGTTGGGCTCCGGGTTGTGCATGTCGTCGAGCCGGAACACCGTGTCGGTACCTGCGCGCCGCAACGTCAGGGCGATATGGGAGTCATGGAGCGGGACCTCGAATTCCCGGCTTTCGCTCTCGGAGATTCCCGCCTTGAAGCGGACGCGCCAGGTGGGAACGCCCTCGGAGACGACCGGCTCGAGAACCATCAGTTGGACCCGCTTGCCGGTAACTTCTTCGATCGTCCGCGCCGGCTTGACGAGCAGCTCCTGCTCGGGGTCGGCGAGGCCCCCTCCCAGCCCCATTTCCAGTAGATGGCGCATCTGCTCGAAGTAGGCCCGAAGCCGCTCGCCTTTCGCGATCTCGGGCAACAGGTAGTCGGGTACGTGTTCTTGCCGGCGCTGCCGGCGGGAGTTCGCCTCGATGCCGATCGCGGCCGCAAGCGGCAGTGCGCCGGCGAGGACCAGGAGCGGGACCTCGTCCACCGCAAGCATCAGACCCACACCTGCGATCAGGGCCGCGACGAGAAGGCCACCGACGACCTGCTTGAGGATCTCGTCGCGATTGTCGCGGAGCCAGGCGACCATTCCTCTCGACCCACCGTCCCCGGCGGAGCGCCACTCGTATCCCTTCAAAATCTTCCCCCTTTGGAAAGAAGCCCGGGGGGAGACTATCGAGAGAGATCCTCGTGCGTACCAGAATCCTTCATTAAAAGTTTTTCAAGTAGTAAGATCGCCGTTCCGCTGCATTTCCGCGCGGACATGTCGGACCAGCCTCCGAGCGAACTCCTCGGGGGAGATCAGACCGGCCCTCGATGCCTCAGAAACCTCCACGGACAGGGGCGCCAGGGCAATCGTTGCCCCCCGCCGCGAGGCGGGCGCAACCGCTGCGCTCCGGCGCGAGGCGGAAGGCGCCTCCGGGGAAGGGGGCTCCGCGAGCGAATCTTTATGCCGACTGTGCTTGAGCATTCAACTAGCTTTACGCTTTTTTAATCGCGGATCAAGCAAGCCGCAGACCGGACGAGAAGGCGACTGCGGCCGAGCCCGTCCAGCCTTGCATACCCCACAGTGGGTTTTCGACCAAACCCCTTGTACCAATGCTTTGAATCCAGCCGCTTTACTTCGCACCGCGCCTGAACGGGAACTGCAGGATGACCACCCGGATCGGGGACAAGAGAGCGCGCTTCTTCTCGGCGCGCGCCTTGCTCCTCTGCTCGGCGACCAGAACCTTGTCGAGCGCTCCCTTCAACGCCGCGGTGACTTCCTCCCAGCCCTTTTCATCGACTTCGAGCGGAATCCGGCTGAGGTGGTTGTCCGGGAGCGCATCGAACTCCCCCTCCCCGAACGCCTCGCCCACGTCTTCGGAGACCAACCGCAGGATCGTCGCCGTGACGGCCGGCCGTTTCTTCTCCTCGATGGCCTTCCATTCCTCGGCGGTGAGGTACCGACGGTCGGTCGCCCGGTAGATGTGTTCTTTGGCGCCTCGCCGTTGGACCTCTTCGACCAGCTCGACGAACCCGAGGTCGCGCAGCACTTTGATGTGGTGTCCGAGCAGGTTGAGGCTGATGTCGCCCATGCGCTTCTGAATTCCGCTCGGGCTGTTCGGTCCCTCGCGGAGAATGTCGAGGATGAGGATCCTCGTCGGATGCGAGAGGGCCTTCAGCAAGCGCGGGTCGATCAGGTGCGGCGGGCGCCCGTCTGACATAGGGCGACTATCGCAGAGGACGGTCCGAATGACCGATCGCCGCTTCGACCGCCTGGGTCAGTTCTTCGGCGCCGAAGGCGCCCTCGAAGCGGGCGGTGATGCGGCCGGTGCGGTCGACGACGAAGGCCCAGGGCTCGGTTTCGAGGTTGAAGGCGCGGAGCTGCGGCCGCACCCCCTTGGGGATTTCGTTGTCGTTGTAGACCTCCATGTGGATGAAGGCCGCTTGGTCGCCGATCCGTGACTTGACCTCTTCCTCGATGTCGACCGTGGGGCCGCAGACCCGGCTCTGGCAGAGCTGGGGGGTCGCGAAGACCAGCAGGATCGGCTTCTTGCCGAGCGCGTCGGCGAAATCAACGTCGTGCATCGAGTCCGGCGGGATGCGGGTGTCGATTTCGCCGATGTCGCGGACCTCGTCGGCGGTCGGCGTGTGGATCCGCGGGGCCTTGTCACCGACATCGGGAATGTCTTCGAATTTGCCCACCACCAGGCTGGAGGGACGGCTGCCTTCGAGCTCGCCGTCGCGGCGGATCAAGGCGAGCATCGCCAGCTCGCCGCGCTTCTTCACCTCGACCCGCGGCACCACGTAGACCGAGGTCGCGGCGGTGGGATCGTCGGAGGTGGTCTTGGCCCGGAAGGCGGCCGGCGTCTTCAGCGATTCGACCCGGGCCGGGAACGGGCCCCGGGCCGGCGCGTTCGGCCCGCTGGCGAAGTAGAGCGCGATGTCCGCGTCGTCGACCTGTTCGCCCCCCAGGGTGAAGACCCCGAAGGCGACCCGGTTGGCGCCGACGTCGACGACCTGCCCCGCCGGGGCGACGACCAGCTTCGCCTCCGGCACCTGCGCGATCTCCGCCAGGCTGCGCCCCGCGGCCGGCGGGAACTCGGATGCGGCGGGAGCGGGACGGGATTCCCCGTCCCCAGAGCCGCCGCATCCGGCGAGGAGCATTCCCCCCACACCGATGGCGACGAGACAGGCGAGCAGCGGCGCGGTCCGGCCTCTCATCGCCCGGCACGCTACCGATACCGCGGCACCGGCTTACTGCTGCATCACCGCGATGACGTTGCCCGAGGGGTCCTCGAACCAGGCGATCTGAGGCCCGGGACCGCGTACGACCCCCTTCTCGTCATGGTCGAAGCCGTCGTAGCGCCGCAGAGCGACGCCACGCTCGGCGAGGGCATCGACGGTCGCGTCGATGTCGTCGACCTCGAAGTTCAGCATCGTGTAGCTGGCCGGATTCATCTCGGGGTTGAGGTACATGAGGACGTCCCCACCTGCCAGCTTCAGGGCCGTGACCCCGTGCTCCTTGACCAGGACCTCGACGGTGACGCCCAGTCCCTCGTAGAACTCCCGCGCCGCATCCAGGTCTCTGACCGCGAACCCGCTGGTCGCTTTCTTGTCGCCGAGCATCTGCCTCACTCTAGCGGCGGTTTCCCCCGCCCACGCTTTTTCTCCCCGGTGCGCCGCTTCTGCTCCAGCCGGCGCTGGCGCGAGCCGCGGGTCGGCCGGGTAGCACGGCGCTTGCGCTGGACCCGCAGCCCGGCGGCGATCTTCGCCGCCAGCCGCTGCAGGGCGAGCTCGCGGTTGCGGGACTGGCCGCGGGCGTCCTGGGCGACCGCGGTGACCACCGGCCCCAGGCGCTCTCGCAGCCGCGCCCGCTGCCGCTCCTCCAGCGCCTGCGAGGCCTCGACGTCGAAGACCGCTTCGACCCGCGACGCGGTGACGTTCGCGTGCTGGCCGCCCGGTCCGGAGGAGCGACTGGTCCGCAGCTCGATCTCGTGCAGCGGCAGCGACAGTCCCTCGTCGATCCGCAGCTCGTCGGCCACGACTACCCGGCCAGCTCGGGGATGTGGCGTTCGAGGTGGTCGGCGATGGTCCGCCGCACCCAGCGCTGGGTCTCGGCGTCGGCCATCCGGTAGCGGCCGAGCAGCATCTTCTGGTCGGTCAGCGGCAGCTCGGCGATCTCCCAGCGCACGACCAGGCGCTCGAAGAGGACCTCGGAGCGGCGGCGCCAGGCGTCCTCCTGCGAGGCCGCGTCGCCCGCCGGCGGCTCCCCGACCTTGGCGATCGTCCCGGGGCTGAGCGTCTGCCGCAGGGTGAGCACGTTGCCCTCGGGGTCGACGTAGTCGACCGTCGGCGCCTTCTCGCGCGGCCGCTTCTGCTTCTTCCGCTTCGCCACGCTCAGCCTGCGAGGGCGTCGATCTTCGCCGCCAGCTCGAAGTCGGCCGCCGTCAGCCCGCCTTCGGAGTGGGTGGAGAGGGTGACCGTCACCGTGTCCCAGGAGATCGAGACGTCGGGGTGGTGGTTCATCTCCTCGGCCGGATCGACCAGGCCCTCGACGAAGCGGACGCTGCCGACGAAGTCCTCGCGCTTGAACTCCTTCTCGATCGCCGCCCCGGAACGGCGCCAGCCGGAGAGGCCGTCGAGCCTCTCCCCGATCTCCGCGTCACCGAGCAGCGCCACGCGCTTATGCTGGCAGGCGAGCGATGGCGGCGCAAACCGGGCAGAAGCCGACTCTCTGGCAGATCGACATCTCGCACTACAGCGAGAAGGCGCGCTGGGCGCTCGAGCACAAGGGCGTCGACCACAGCCGGCGCTCGGCGCTGCCGGGAACCCACATCCCGATCGCCCTGGTGCTGACCCGCGGCGCCCAGCCGACGATGCCGGTGCTGCAGATCGACGGCGAGAACGTCGGCGACTCGACCGCGATCATCGCCGCGCTCGAGCAGCGCTACCCCGACCCGCCCCTTTATCCCGCCGACCCGGGCGAACGTGCCCGCGCCCTGGAGCTGGAGGACTGGTTCGACGAGAACCTCGGCCCCCACGCCCGGCTGCTCCCCTTCTACGAGCTGATCCAGGAGCCCGAGATCTTCGCCGCGGTGGCGGCCGAATCGGTGCCGGGCCCGCTCGGCAGGGCGAAGCCGGTGGTCGGCGCCTACGCCCGCACCTACACCAGCCTCCGCTTCAACGCCAACAGCGACGAAAAGGCCGAGCGCGCGCGGGAGGCGATCGTCGCCGCCCTCGACAAGCTCGAGGCCGAGCTGGAGCAGGGCGAGGGCGAGTTCCTCGTCGGCGATGGCTTCTCGGTCGCCGACCTGACCGCCGCTTCGCTCTTCTACCCGCTGGTGGTGCCGCCGGAGGGCCCGCTGCGGACCGACCTGCCCCGCCCGCCGGCCCTCGAGCGCTTCCGCGAGAGCCTCAGCGACCGCCGCGGCTACAAGTGGGTCGAGGAGACCTTCCGCAAGCACCGCCGTCGCTGAGCAGAAGTTTCAGAGAATTCACGTTCTCAGACAATATGTTGCATTTTCTCGGCTAGGCTGCTTTCATGCAGACGATGGCACCGCCGAGGGGGGAAATGGAGCAGCGCTTCGCACGGATCGACGGACGGTTCGACCGCACCGACGAACGAATCGCCGATCTCGACAGGCGGATGGCGGAAATGGTCAAGGACACGAGCCGACGATTTGACGAAGTCAATCGGCGCATTACGGCGTCAGGCGAGGAAACCAACCGTCGACTCGAAGAGGTGGATCGGCGGATCGGCGAGGTGGACCGGCGGATCACTGAGACCTCCACTGCAACCAATCAACGGCTCGACAACGTCGAGACCGAGGTATCCGAACTGAAGAAGGGGATGAAATCCCTTCACGAGGGAATCCATCGCGCGACGATCGCCATCTGGGTTGCCTCAGCCGGCGTGATCGCCGCGATCCTCGCCAAAGGCGGTTGAGTCAGCCGCCGATAGGCGCTCTCGGATTCGCCCCCCAGAAGACCACCGTCCCGAGCATGCCGATGATGTGGACGGCGACGATGTTGAAGACCATCGATTTCGCCGTCGCGGTGCCGACGCCGATCGGCCCGCCGGAGGCGGTGTAGCCGTAGTAGCAGCCGACCAGCACGATCACGGTTGCCATCACCATGCCCTTGATCAAGCTGAAGATCAGGTCGGGCGGGCTCTGGTACATCCAGAAGATCAATAAGTAGCCGCCGGAGGAGACGTCGCCGACCTGGACGACCACCGAGAAGTAGCTGGCGGCGTAGATCAACCCGATGCCGATCAGGTAGAGGAACGGGATCGCGATCCACGCACCCAGCAGACGGGTCGCGCAGAGGAAGGTGATCGGCTGGATCCCCATCACCTCGAGCGCGTCGATCTCGTCGGAGATCCGCATCGCCCCGATCTCGGCGACGATCCCGGTGCCGACCTTGGCCGCGAGGATGTAGCCGAAGGCGTAAGGCAGCCCCTCGCGCAGGTCGCAGTAGGCAGAGAAGAGGCCGGCCAGCGAGGGCGCTCCGATCGAGCGGTTGAAGTAGGCGCCCTGGAGGCCGCACTGGAGGCCGAGGATGAAGACGAAGGCCCAGATGATCAGAGCCGAGCCGAAGATCAGGATGCCCGCCTGCCGCACGCTCTCGCCGAAGAACTTGAAGACCCGGCCCGAGTAGACCTGCCCTGCCACCTTGACGCCGAAGCGGGCGATCTCCCCGAAGGAGTCGAGCCAGGCGCGGGGGACCTCGAGCCAGCCGATCACCGCACGGCCTGCAGTTCGGGGTTGGTGGCGAACAGGATCGAGCTGACGACGAACTGGAAGAAGAAGACCGCCATCAGCGAGATCACCACCGCCTGGTTGACGGCGCGCCCCACTCCTGCCGCACCGCCAGAGGCCGACATCCCCTTGTAGGAGCAGACGACCGCGACGATCGCGCCGAACATCGTGCAGACCATCACCGAGGACCAGAGGTCGGTGATCGTCGCGTTGCTGAAGAGCGTCGCGAAGAAGCCGCCGAGCGACTGGTGGTAGAGCAGCTCGGCGGCGATCCCGGCGCTGAGACCCATCACGATCGCGAAGATGTCGAGCAGCCCGGTGATCACCATCAGCGCCAGGAAGCGCGGCACGACCAGGTTCTTGACGGGATCGACGCCGAGCACCTGCAGGGCGTCGAGCTCCTCGCGGATCTTGCGGGCGCCGAGGTCGGCGGTGATCGCGGTGCCGGCCACGCCTGCGACCACGACTGCGGTGACCAGCGGCCCGATCCAGCGGATCGCGATTACGACGAAGAAGCCGCCGAGCCGATCGAGCCCGCCGATCAGAGAGAGGATCCCGGCAGCCTGCAGCCCGGGCGCGCCGAAGTTGAGCGCGAAGGTGGAGATGACGAGGGGGAACCAGGAAAGCTTGAGGACGAAGAGGAACTGCCAGACCAGCTCCTCGCCGTAGGGGTACGGAGGCTTCACCGCCGAGACCAGGGTCTTGACGGTGAGGATCATCATCACCCCCACCTCCTCGAAGACGTTCTTGACGGGCAGCAGTCCGCGGCTCATCGTTTGGCTCGCCACCGGCTCATCGCCCTGCCCAGGGGACTGCGGCCGCTCGCCCGCCGCCGAACCTCCTGCTCGCTCTCCCGCTGCGCCTCCGCCAGCTGCCCGATCAGCGTGTCGCGCGTCTGCTCCAGCTCCTCGACCCCGGCGACGTGGGCGACGGCCCGCTTCGGGGCCGTCGCCAGATCCGCTTTGAGGTGGCCGGTGTAACTCGCAAGCTCTGCCTCCAGGCGGGCGATCTGCCGCCGCAGCTCCTGCCGCACCTCGAGGACTTCGCTCTCCTCCGCCGGCAGGCCGGCAGAGGCCATCGCCACGATGGCCAGATCGCGCGGCCCGAGCCCGGCTTCCTCGGCCCGGCGCAGGGCGTCCGAAGCGATCTCCTCGAGCTGCGGCGCCGCCTCGACCCCCTCGGCGACGAAAGTGCCCTGCCCGTGGCGGGTGACGACGAGGCCGTCCCCCTCGAGCGTCTCGTAGACCGCCCGCACGGTGCCGACGTTGACGCCAGCCCACTCGGCCAGCTGGCGAAAGCTCGGCAACCGCTCCCCGGCCGCCAGCTCGCCGGTGCTTATCAGCGCCCGCAGCCGCCAGCCGAGCTGCAGCCCGACCGGCACCTCGTCGGTCGGATCGATCCGGAACGGGTTCGCCTCAAGCTGTGCCACCAGTGCGCACAGTAACTCTCCTTACTGTGCGAGTCAACTAACACACTGGTTTGCGGCTCAGGGCGTGAGGACGATCTTCAGCGCTTCGCGGTTGTCGTAGACCCGGTAGGCCTCGCTCGCCTCGTCGAGCGGCATGTGGTGGGTCACCAGCGGGGCGGGGTCGAGCTTGCCGGCGTCCATCAGCGCCAGCACCCGATCGACGTGGGCGATCACGTTGGCGAGGCCGAGCCGCAGCTGCAAGCCCTTCAGCCAGGCGAGCCCGAGCGGCACCTCCCCCTTGCCGGCGTAGGCGCCGATCCCGGAAACGGTGCCGGCGTCGCGGGCGAGGCTGACCGCCAGTGCCAGCGGCCCGGGGTCGCCGACCGCGTCGACGACGATGTCGACGCCCAGCCCATCGGTCGCTGCCCGCACCGCCTTCTTCGGGTCCTGCTCCTCGAAGTGGAGGGGAATGGCCCCGAAGGACGCGGCCATGTCCAACCTTTCCTGCACCGAGTCGACCGCGAAGACCTGGACCGCACCGCCGGCGATCGCCGCCTGCACCGCGCAGAGGCCGACCGGGCCGAGGCCCAGAACCGCGACAGAATCCCCCGCGCGCAAGTTTGCGTGGGCGACGGCGTGGTAGCCGGTTCCCATCACGTCGCCGGCGAAGAGGGCGACGTCGGCCGACATTCCCTCGGGCACCCGGCGCAGGGTCAGGTTCGCCCGCGGCACCAGCAGCAGCTCCGCCTGGGCCCCCTGCAGGTCGCCGAGGTGGGCGCCGTGGCCGAAGGTCCGCTGGCTGCGGCAGCGGTGGTAATCGCCGCGCAGGCAGGAGACGCAGGTCGCGCAGGCGGTGTGGAAGGTGCCGAGGACGCGGTCGCCGACCGCGACCCGCTCGACGTCGGCCCCGGCGGCGAGGACGGTGCCGACGAACTCGTGGCCGATCGTGAAGCCGGGTGCGACCGGCACCCGGCCGTGGTAGATGTGGAGGTCGGAGCCGCAGATTCCGCTCGCCTCGACGCGGATCACGGCGTCGTCGCCGGCGACGAGCTCGGGGTCCGGCTTCTCCTCGATCCGCACCTGCTCGGGTGCCTGGAAGGTGACGGCGCGCATGGGCGCGCAACGCTACCGGTCGGCCGCTAGTTGACGCCGGCGACCTGGAAGCGGCTGGTCTCGCCGCCTGGGCTGGCGGTCTCCTCGATCCGCGCCTCGAGCGCCAGCTCTTTCTCGAAGTCGGCCGCCTCGCCGTGCTGGAAGGAGACGTCCTTGCCCTCGAGCAGCTCGATGAAGATCTCGACGAAGCGAGCGTCTAGCTGTTTGCCGGCGACGCGGCGCAGCTCGACGATCGCGTCGTAGCTCGACATCGGCGTCCGGTAGGAGTCGCGCGCCGTCATCACGTCGTAGGTGTCGGCGACGGAGATGATCCGCGCCAGCTCGGGGATTTCGTCCCCGGCGAGACCGCGCGGGTAGCCCTTGCCGTCGATCCGCTCGTGGTGGGCGAGGATGATGTCGGCCACCGGGCCATAGCCGTCGAGCGAGGAGACGACGCGGGCACCCTGCTGCGGATGGCGCTTGATCAGCATCCAGTCCTCGTCGGTGAGCGGCACGTTGGCCTTGAGGATCCGGTCGGGAAGGATGAACTTGCCGATGTCATGCAGCAGCGCGGCGATGTGGACCAGCTCCTCCTCGCGGCGCGAGTAGCCGGCCCGCTGGGCGATCGCCCGCGAGTAGCGCGCAACCGCGGCGCTGTGGCGGGCGGTCATCTGGTCCCGCAGGTCGAGGGTGCGCAGCATCGCGCTCAACATCCCGACCTGGAAGCTGGCCAGCTGCGTGGAGCGCAGCTCCAGCTCTTTCGCCCGCTGCTGGGACAGGAGCAGCTGGCCGAGCAGGTACTGGAAGGTGACGAGGACGACGCCGAAGAGGGCGATCGAGGCGAGGCCGATCTCGTGGTAGATGTAGGCGACGGCGACGGCGAGCATCGCGCTGGCGAACTCCGAGGGGAGCACCGGCGGCAGCACCCGCAGCTTGGTCGAGAAGGACGAGCGCTCGACGTAGCAGCCGTAACTGGCGATCATCACGAAGTTGATCGCCAGGGCGAGCTGGAAGAGGGCGAAGACGCAGATGTAGAACCAGGGGTCGTTCGGGGTCAGGCCGAGTGCGATGATTCCCTCGTGGAAAACGATGCCCCCGAGCAGCGGGAACAGCGCGTAGGTGAGCACGTTGTCCAGTAGGAAATGCCACTCGTCGCGCCAGCGCAGCCAGCCGGTGAGGATGGTGGCGACGCCGATCACCGCGGCCGGGGTGCCGCCGAGGAAGACCATGGCGATCACCAGCGCCAGGAAGCTGCCGGAGATCTTCAGCTTCGACTCGGTGGTGACCGCGGTCAGGTCGCTGAAGACCGAGAAGGCGAGCAGGACGGCGAAGAAGGCCAGATTCCACTCGGAGCGCGGCGAATCCCAGATCGCCAGAGCAACCGTCAAGAGCAGAGCGCCGACCATGAGGGCGACCGCGATGCGCGTGGGTCGAGTTTGAGCCATCTCTGATTTCGGAAAGTCGTTGACTGGGTTTGCCCGTGCCGGAAATCCAGCTATTTCTTCCACGGGTGCTTCTCTTTTCCCTGCGGAGCACGCCAGGTTGGCGGTTCCGCTATTTGGGAACTCCAAAGTTAGACGTCTATATGGGGAATCGGCAAGACCTTTAGCCAGATGGCCAAATTCGCCCAGAATCCGATTCCCGAGCGAGGGGATGTTCCAAACCTGTGCAGGGGGGACCTGAAAGGCTCAGAAAAGACGAAGGGCGCCCCCATCCAGGACGCCCTTCAAAAGACTGGTGCAGACCTGATGATCAATCGGCCTGCGGAAGAATTCCTAGTGACGAAAGCCCATGTTTCCTGCCCCTTCCTTTTGTCGAAGCCCGCAACGTTGTGCGCTGCACCGTGGAAACTTCTCAATTGCTGGTCACTTTGTAGCACAGCTTTGCGGAAACTTGTGCATCTGCAGGAAAAGTTGTGCAGAAATGCGGTAGGACGCATGGCCACCTATGCCTAGCCCACGCCTAACTGCCCCCCTTCGACGACCCCTCTTCAGGCGGCTCGCCACCTCCTACGCGGTCAATGAGCTGGGGGACTGGATGGGCGTCATCGCTCTCTCGGTCCTGGTCTTCGACCAGACCGGGAGCGCTCTGGCGACGGCGGCGCTCTTCCTCGGGACCCGTTTCCTGCCGGCCCTCCTCGCCCCCGTCCTCGTCACCAAGGCCGAGCGGCCGCCGCCGCGCTACGCGTTGCCGGTCATCTACTGCTGTGAGGCTGCGGCCTTCGCCGGCCTGGCCCTGCTGGTCGACAACTTCTCGCTGGCGGCGGTGGTGGCACTGGCGGCGGTCGACGGCGCCCTCGCCCTCGTCGGCCGGGCGCTGACCCGTGCCGTGGTCGCCACCGCCCTCGAGCCGAGCGGCGAACTGCGCTCGGGCAACGCCCTGCTCAACGTCGCCTTCACCGGCGGCGCCGCGGTCGGCCCGGCCCTGGCCGGGCTGGTCGTCGCCGGCTTCGGGGTCCAGTCGGCCCTCCTGCTCGACGCGGTCTCCTTCTACGTGGTGGCCTGGATCCTCTTCACCGCCGGGTCGATGCCGCACGCCGAGCCCGAACCTGGGCGGATGCGCGACCGGGTGCGGGCGGGAATCGGCTACATCCGCCGGCAGACCCTGCTGCGCCGGCTCCTGACCGCGCAGGGGCTGGCCTTCGTCTTCTTCGCCGCGGTGCTTCCCGTCGAGGTCGTCTACGTGAAGGAGACCCTGGGGTCCAACGACACCGGCTACGGCCTGATGCTCGCCAGCTGGGGCGGCGGCATGGTCCTCGGCAGCCTCCTCTTCGCCCGGCTCCGCCAGGCCCCCCTGCCGAAGCTCCTCTTCTTCAGCACCCTCGCCGTCGGCGCCGGCTACCTCGGCCTCGCCGCCGCCCCGACCCTCGCGGTCGCCTGCATGGCCTCGGTTCTCGGCGGCGCCGGCAACGGGATCCAGTGGGTGTCGACGATCAGCGCCGTCCAGGAATTGACCTCCGAATCGATGCAGGCGCGGGTGATGAGCGTGCTCGAGTCGATCGGCGCGGCGATGCCCGGAATCGGGTTCGCGATCGGCGGCGTGATCGCCGCCGTGGTCAGCCCCCGGATGACGTTTCTTGTCGCGGGTTGCGGGGTAATCGCAATAGTCGGCGTCATGGCACCTCTGCTGGGGGGGAACTGGCTCCAAAAGGGCGAAGTTCCAGGTGAGATGCCACAACAGGCGTCGCTTGACGGGCCTGACGACGTTGTGGTGGAGTTGATCCCTGGGAACAAAGTCCGGTAATCCGGCACGAGGAGGGACGTTGAAGAAGCTTGGGGCAGTAATCGCGGTTCTGGTTCTTGCAGCGGTTGCGGCGACCGGACTGGCGTCGTGCGGCGGTGGCGACGACACCTCCGGCGGAGGCGGCGAAAAAGGCGGGATCCTGAACGCGACCTACGCGTCGTTCCCCGACTACATGGACCCTGCGCTCTCCTACACGGCTGAAGGTTGGACGGCGATGGCGGACATCTACATCCCGCTGCTCACCTACAAGCACGCCGACGGCGAGGAAGGCTCCGAGGTCATCCCCGGCCTGGCAAAAGAACTGCCGAAGATCAGCAACGGCGGCAAGACCTACACCCTCTTCCTCCGGCCCGGCCTCAAATACTCCGACGGGACTCCGGTCAAAGCCTCCGACTTCCCCTTCGCGGTCGAACGGATGATTCAGCTCAACTCCGGCGGCTCGCCCTTCTACCTCTCTATCGAAGGCGCCGAAGAATTCGCCGAAACGAAACAGGGCCCGATCCCGGGCATCGAAACCGACGACAAGACCGGCGAAATCGTCATCAACCTGGAAAAGCCGCGAGGCACCTTCGTCAACGAGCTCGGCCTGATGTTCGTCGCGCCGCTGCCGCAGGACACGCCGATCGAAGACATGTCGGCCGATCCGCCGCCCGGCACCGGCGCCTACGAGATCACCAAATCGCAGCCGGGCAAGGGCTGGGAATACAAGCGCAACCCCTACTGGGCGAAAGCCAACGGCAAAGCGATGCCCGACCTTCCCGAAGGCGTGATGGACGGCGCCAAGATCACCGTCATCCGCAACCCGGAGACCCAGGTCGACGACATCGAACAGGGCACCTACGACTGGATGCAGAACCCGCCCCCCTCCTCGCGCTACGCGGAAGTGAAGGAAAACTTCGAGGGCACCCAGTTCCGGGTCGAGCCGACGATCAGCACGTACTACTTCTGGATGAACTCCCAGGAGCCGCCATTCGACGACGTCGAGGTCCGCCAGGCCGTCAACTACGCGATCGATGCCAAGGCGCTGGAACGGATCTACGCCGGCCAGATCGCCGCCACCCACCAGATTCTGCCGCCGGGGATGCCGGGTTACAAGCAGTTCGACCTCTACCCGACCGACAAGGCGAAAGCCAAAGAAATGATCAAAGAAGCGAACCCGGCGGACATGGACATCACCGTCTGGACCGACACCGAAAGCCCGAACAACGAAGCGGGCGAATACCTCAACGAGGTCCTGAAGGAACTCGGCTTCGACACGACGCTGAAAATCCTCAACGCCGACAACTACTTCACCGTGATCGGCAACGCGACCACGCCAAATCTCGATGCCGGCTGGTCGGACTGGTTCCAGGATTATCCGCACCCGAACGACTTCTTCCAGCCGCTGCTGGCCGGGGAAAGCATTCTGCCGACCAACAACGCCAATTTCGCCAAGCTCGACGATCCGGCGATCAACAAGAAGATCGAAGAACTGGGCGAAGAGCAGCTGGGCTCGGAGCAAGAAGAGGCCTACGCGAAACTGGACGAAGAAATCATGGAGCTGGCTCCGTGGGCTCCGTATGGAACGCGAACGCTGTCGACTTTCGTCTCCGACGAAATCGACCTCGACAGCGTCATCTTCAACCCCACCTTCGGCCACTACCTGAGCAGCTTCGAATTCAAGTAGCGCCCCAGGGGTAAAGAAACCACGTGTCGGAGGAAGCGAACGCAGAGCGAGGGCCGTGGGCTCTCGCTCTGCGTCGGTTCCTCCGCAATCGCCTCGCCGTCGCCTTCCTCGGCGTCTTCCTCCTAATCGTCGTCTTCGTCCTGGCGGCGCCGCTGTGGGCCGACCACGTCGCCCACACCGGGCCGAACCAGGAGCACACGGTCGAACAGATCACCGTCGACGGTGAAAAGAAGGACGTCGTCACCCCAGAAGGCAAGCCGATCGGCCCGCAGTGGTTCAACGCCGGCGGCAAGTTCTTCCTCGGTGCCGACAGCCGTCTCGGCCGCGACGAGATGGTGCGCCTGATGTACGGCGGACGCACCTCCCTTCTGGTCGGGATCAGCGCCGCCCTGATCGCCACCTTCCTCGCCATCGTGCTCGGGCTCCTGGCCGGTTACTTCCGCGGCTGGGTCGACAGCGTCATCGCCCGCGCCCTTGACGTGATCTGGTCCCTCCCCGTCTTTCTGATCGGCTTGGCGATTGGAATCGCCCTAGCGGTCGGTGGGCTGAAGATCGGTCCGCTCGAACTATCCAGCGGCTCGCTCTGGAACCCGATCCTGATCATCAGCATCTTCACCGTGCCGTACATCGCGCGACCGATCCGCGGCGAAGTCCTCGCCCTGAGCAAGAAGGAGTTCGTCGAGGCGGCGGTCGCCCAGGGAGCGGGGCCGCTGCGGGTGATGTTCGCTGAGATCCTCCCCAACCTCGCCTCGACGATCATCGTCTTCTTCACCCTGATGATCGCCAACAGCATGCTCTTCGAGGCGGGTCTCTCCTTCCTCGGCGCCGGGGTGCAGCCGCCGAACTCGTCATGGGGGACGATGATCACGGTCGGCGTCGACCTGCTGCGGATCCAACCCTTGCTGGCGATCGCTCCCGGCTTCATGATCATGCTGACGGTGCTGTCGCTGAACATCGTCGGTGATGCCCTGCGCGACGCACTCGACCCGCGCGGCAAGGCGCGGATGGACGCGGCGCTGCAGTTCGAGGCGCAGGCGGGCACCGTCAGCCGCGACGAGGGAGCGCTGGCCCCGTGACCCGCTTCATCGCCCGGCGCCTGGTCGGGATGATCGCGGTCCTCTTCGCGGTCTCGGTGATCGTCTTCGTCGTTTTCATGGTCGTGCCGAAGCAGAACCCGGCGCAGAGCCTGGCAGGCAAGAACGCGACGCCACTGCTGGTGAAGAACATCGAAGCCGAATGGGGCTTCGACGACTCGCTGCCGCAGCAGTACCTGACGATGATGAAGAAGGTCTTCACCGGCGAGCTGATCCAGTACGAACCGCGGATCCCGGTCAACGACAAGATCGTCGAAGGGATCCCGGCGACCTTCTCGCTGGCGATCGGGGCGGCGGTGATCTGGCTCTTCTTCGGGCTCCTGCTCGGCTACCTCTCGGCGATCAGGGCGGGCGGCTGGCTCGACCGCTTCCTCACCGGGGTCTCGATCGCCGGCATCTCGATCCCGGTTTTCCTCCTCGCCCCGGTCCTTCTCTACTTCCTCACCTACAAGGTCGAAATCTTCCCCAACGGCCAGTACGTGCCGTTCAGCGAAGACCCGGCCGAGTGGCTCAACCACCTGATCCTCCCCTGGTTCACCTTGGCCGTCTTGTCGATCGGCTTCTACAGCCGGGTCCTGCGCTCGAACATGCTCGACGTGATGAACGAGGACTACGTGCGGACCGCTCGCGCCAAGGGCCTGAGCGAGCGTCAGGTGATGACCCGCCACGTGCTGCGCAACTCGCTGATCCCGGTCATCACCCTCTTCGGCCTCGACTTCGGGGCGACCATCGCCGGCACCGCGATCATCACCGAATCGATCTTCTCGATCGACGGCGTCGGCAAATACGCAGCAGACGCGGTGGCCAAGTTCGAACTGCCGCCGATCATGGGCGTCGCCCTCTACGGCGCCTTCTTCGTCGTCCTCGTCAACACCGTCGTCGACGTCGTCTACGCCTACCTCGATCCGCGGGTGCGGCTCGGAGAGAGCGCATCCAAATGAGCCAGCCACTGCTGTCCGTCGAGGAGCTGCGGGTCGGGTTCGCGACCGAAGCGGGCGTCGTCCAGGCCGTCGACGGGGTCAGCTTCGACCTGCGGCCGGGCGAGGTGGTGGCGATCGTCGGCGAGTCCGGCTCGGGCAAGAGCGTCACCGCGCAAACTCTGATCGGACTCACCCGGGCCAACAACGCCCGCATCGAGGGCTCGGTGAAGCTCGACGGCAAGGAGCTGACCAGCGCCGGCGACGCCGAGATGCGAAGCCTGCGCGGCGAGAAGGTGGCAATGGTCTTCCAGGACCCGATGACCTCCTTCAACCCCGTCTACCGGATCGGGGCCCAGATCGTCGAGGCAATCCGCGCCCACCGGCCCGACACCTCGAAGGCCGACGCCAAGGCCCGCGTGATCGGGTTGTTCGAGTCAGTCGGGATCCCCAACGCCGAGCAGCGGGTCGACGACTACCCGCACGAGTTCTCCGGCGGCATGCGACAGCGGGCGATGATCGCGATGGCGCTGGCGCTCGAGCCCGAGGTGCTGATCGCCGACGAGCCGACGACGGCGCTCGACGTGACGATCCAGGCGCAGATCCTCGACCTCCTCGAGCAGCTGAACCGCGAGCGCAACCTGGCGACGATCCTGATCACCCACGACCTCGGCGTCGTCGCCGAGGTGGCCGACCGGGTGCTGGTCATGTACGCCGGGAAAGTGGTCGAGCAGGGGACGCTGGATGAGATCTTCTACGACCCCCAGCACCCCTACACCTGGGGCCTGCTCGGCTCGCTGACCCGGATCGACCGGCCGCGGCCGCAGCGACTGCCGCAGATCGCCGGCCAGCCGCCATCGCTGCTGGACCTCCCCCAGGGCTGCCCGTTCCGGCCGCGCTGCCCGCACGAGTTCTCCAAGTGCAGCGAGTACCCGGGGCTGGAGGCGCGGCTCGCCGAGAAGCCGGACCACTGCGACCGCTGCTGGCTGGGCCCGGACGAGAAGCGCGCGAAGCGGCTGGTCGAGGGCCAGATCGGGCTGGAGGCACCGCGATGACCTCCCTGCTCGAGGTCACCGACCTCGTCAAGCACTTCCCGATCAAGCGCGGGGTCCTGATCGACCGCGAGGTCGATCAGGTGCGAGCGGTCGACGGCATCGGCTTCACGGTGCAGCGCGGCGAAACCCTGGGGCTGGTCGGCGAGTCCGGCAGCGGCAAGTCGACCGCCTGCCGGGCGGTGCTGCAGCTGATCGAGCCGACCTCCGGATCGGTCAGGTTCGAGGGCCGCGAGATCGCCGGGCTCGGCCGCCGGCAGATGACGCCGCTGCGGCGGGAGATGCAGATGATCTTCCAGGACCCCTACGCCTCGCTGAACCCGCGCAAACGGGTCGGGCAGATCGTCGGCGACCCGCTCAAGCGCCAGGGGATCGCCTCCGGGTCCGACCTGCGGCGCCAGGTGCAGGAGCTGCTGGAGCGGGTCGGGCTCTCGAGTGAGCACTACAACCGCTTCCCGCATGAGTTCTCCGGCGGCCAGCGGCAGCGGATCGGGATCGCCCGGGCGCTGGCGCTGAAGCCGAAGCTGGTGATCTGCGACGAGCCGGTCTCCGCCCTCGACGTCTCGATCCAGGCGCAGATCGTCAACCTGCTCGACAACCTCCAGGACGAACTCGGCCTCACCTACCTCTTCGTGGCCCACGACATCGGCGTAGTCCGCCACATCGCCGACCGGATCGCGGTGATGAACGAGGGCAAGATCGTCGAGCAGGGCAGCGCCGACCAGGTCTGCGAGCAGCCCAAGGACGAGTACACGAAGAAGCTGCTGGCGGCGGTGCCGATCCCGGACCCGAAAGAGAGCCGGGCACGGCAGCAGCGCAGTAGCGTGCAGTAGGTGCCGCTTCCGCTCTCACCGCCGATCAAGCCGCAGCTTGCGCTCACCCGCAAAGCGCTGCCCGAAGGCGAGGAGTGGGCTTACGATCCGAAGCTCGACGGCTTCCGGGCGATCGTCTTCGTCGACGGCGACGAGTTCTACATCCAGTCGCGCGGCGGCAAAGACCTCAACCGCTACTTCCCGGAGCTCGAGTTCGCGCCCGGCCGCTGGGTGCTGGACGGCGAGCTGGTGATCCGCGACGCCGACGGCAACCTCGAATTCGACGCCCTGCAGGAACGGATCCACCCGGCGCAGTCGCGGATCGAGCTGCTCTCGAAGGAGATCCCGGCCGGCTTCATCGTCTTCGACCTCCTCGCCGAGGGCGACGAGTCGCTGCTGGAGCGGCCGCTGCGCGAGCGACGCGAGCGGCTCGCGGCGATCGCCGAGCAGGCCGGCCTGGAGCTGACGCCGCTGACCCCCGACGCGGAGCAGGCGGAGCGCTGGCTGGCCAGCATCGAGGGGGTGATGGCCAAGGACCTGACCGCCCCCTACGTCCCCGGCAAGCGCAAGGGGATGGCGAAGGTCAAGCGCGAGCGGACGATCGACTGCGTGGTGATGGGCTGGCGACCGGGCAAAGAAGAGGGCACGGTCGGCTCGCTGATCCTCGGCCTCTACGACGACGGCGACCTGCGCACGGTCGGCCACATCTCCGGATTCTCCAAAGCGGCGAAACAGAGCATGCGGGCGATGCTGGCGCCGCTGGAGACGGGCGAGAGCGGGACGGCGGAGCCAAGTCGGTGGACCGGCGGGCGGGACCTGGGGTGGGTTGAGCTGCGGCCGGAGCTGGTGATCGAGGTTGGGTATGACCACGCGGCTTCGGGGCGGATCCGGCATGGGGCTCGGTTTCATGCATTCAGGGACGACAAAGAGCCTTCCGAGTGCAGGTTCGAGCAGCTCGATGAAGGCAGCTAGAAGAGGGGTTGCTGGCGGGCGGGTCCTGTCACGGCCCGAGGAGTGGCCGGTCTTGGCGATCTACCTCGACCCCAGCCTTTGACGGCTCTCGTGGCGTGCTTGCGGTGCGCTGGGCGCATGTTGGCTCGGTTGCCGTAGAGGGCCTCGTAGCGGGGCAGGAGGTCGGGGCGTTTGGCCTCGAGCCAGGCGTAGAAGACGTCCTTTACCTCGCCGCGGAGGTGGAGGGCTGCCGAGCCCAGGAAGGTGGCGCCGGCTTTTTTGGCTCGTTCGACGATCGGCCTCACCTGGTCGGGGTCGTCGTTGATGCCCGGCATCAGCGGCGCGATCAGGACGCCGGAGTCGATGCCTCGCCGGCGCAGCTCGGCGACGGCGTCGAGCCGGGCCGCGGGACTCGGCGTGTGCGGCTCGGTCGCCCGCCAGGCCTCCTCGTCGAGGGTCGGGACCGAGAGGTTGACCGAGACCGGCAGCGTCCGCGCCATCCGCTCGAGGATCTCGACATCGCGCATCACCAGCGGCGACTTGGTCAGGATCGAGACCGGCGTCTCCGCCTCCTCCAGCGCCGCGAGGATCCCGGGCATCATCCGGTAGCGGCTCTCGACCCACTGGTAGGGGTCGGTGTTGGTCCCCAGCGCCACCAGCTCCCGCTTCCAGCTCGGCCGTGCCAGCTCCGCCCGCAGCAGCTCCGGCACGTTCACCTTGACCACGATCTCCCGCTCGAAGTCACGCCCGGCGCCCATGTCGAGGTAGGTATGGCTGCTCCGGGCGAAGCAATAAGTACAGGCATGACTGCAGCCCCTGAACGGGTTGATCGTCCAGCTGAAGCCGTAGCGACCGCCCGGGACGTGGTTCAGCGCCGAGCGGGCGCGAACCTCGTGGAAGTTGACCCCCATCGCCTCCGGCGCGTCGAAGGTGCGGACCACGGCCCCGTCGCCCACGCCGGGCAGCCGCAGGTCATTCTCGACTCTCTGCTCGTCCCATCGCATACGAACATATGTTCGTATGCTGTTCGGACGGAACTAGACGCTGGAGCTGGTCTCTTCCAGACGGAAGGTCGCGAGCTGGTCCAGGGCTTTGGCCCTGGCTTTCGAGCGCAGCGGCGGCAGCAGCGCCACCAGGTGACCACTCGGGCCCAGCGCCTGCTTCGCCCAAGCGCGGAAGTCGAACTCGTCGACGTGGTCGACGATCCGCCCGTCGGCGGCGAAGCGGAAGCTGGCCTGGATGTCGTTGACCACGGGTCGCCCGGTGGAGAAGGTGTAGCGGGCGATCCAGTGGGCGCTGCCGGTCTCCTCGTCGGCGTCGTGCTCGCGCAGCTCGATCTCCAGATCGGTCGCGCGCCCGGTCAGCATCCGCCACATCGCCCCCACTTCGTCGCCCTCGAGGTCGCCGAAGGCAGGGTCGCGGAAGTGGGCATCCGGCGCGTAGCAGGCGGTCATCGCAGCGCCGTTGCACTGCCCGAACGCCCCGTAGAAACGCTCGATCGTCGCCTTGTTGTCCGCAGCTGACATGCGCCCACCATACGCGGTCGTGCTGGAATGGCCGCCGTGCGCTCCGTCCTCCACGACCGCAAGACCTGGATCTGGCTCGCCGTCTGGCTCGCCACCCGCGCCCTGATCGTCGCCGAGGTCGGCTTCTGGGCGAGCCCGCACCCGAAGCTCGAGGACGTCAACAACTACGAGGTCTGGTCGCACTTCATCACCGCCAACAGCGCCTTTCCGGACGGGGAAGCGTGGCAGTACCCGCCGGGGGCCGGTCTGCTGATGCTCCTCCCCCGCCTGGTCCCGGTCGGCTACGGCGAGGCCTTCGTCGGTCTGATGCTGCTGGTCGACCTCATCGGCCTGGTGCTGCTGACCCGGCTCGCCCGGCGCACCGGCAAGGATGCCGGCGTCTGGGCCTGGCTGGTCGGGATGCCGCTGCTCGGCGCCTTCGCGGTCCTGCGCTTCGACCTCGTGCCGACCGTGATCGCGATCGCCGGCCTGCTCGTCATCCACCGCCGCCCGCGGTGGTTCGGGGCGCTGGTCGGCCTGGGGGCGGCGATCAAGCTCTGGCCGGTGCTGCTGCTGTTCGGCGAGTGGGACCGGGCCCGGCTGCTGAGGTCCGCCCTCGCCGCCCTCGCCGCGGTCGCGGTCGTGTTCGCGGTCTCGACGATCGCCTTCGGCGACTCGACCGGCTTCCTCTCGCACGGCGGCGACCGCGGCCTGCAGGAGGAAGCGGTCGCCACCATTCCCTGGCAGCTAGACCAGATCGTCAGCGGCGATCCCTACCCGCGTGAGATCCGCTTCGGCGCCTGGGAGGTCGCGACCTCCACCGCGGACACCGTCGCGGCCCTGCTCCGGTGGCTGACCCTGGCTGTGCTGGCCGCCGCGGCGGCCTGGTGGTGGTGCCGGGCGCGAGCGATCCGGGACGGCCGCGTCGAGCTGGCCGAGGACGCGGTGAGCCGCGACTTCGTCTTCACCGTCCTCCTGCTGGTCGTCGTCGCCAGCCCGGTGCTCAGCACCCAGTACATGCTCTGGCTGCTCGGCCTGGCGGCGGTCGTATTGAGCGGCGGTTCCACCCGCCTCCAGCGCCCGGCGTGGATCGTGGTCGCGGCGACCGCGCTCTCGATGGCCACCTTCAAATCCCCCGAACTGACCGTGATCCGCGACCTGGCGCTGCTCTGCGCGACGGCCGACGCGGCGGTGGCGATGGTCCGGTTGCTGAGACGGCGGGAGCCTTCGGACCCGCCGGCCGCACCCGTTAGGGCAACTCCCCCCTGATCACGTAGCGCAGCACGTCGACCACCTGCTCGGCGGTGCGGGCGGTGGCCTGGGCGACGCGGTCGACCTCCTTCAGCGCGTGATCGAGCTCGCCGTCGTGGAGGGTGATCACCGGCTTGCCGAGCGCGGCCGCGCAGCCGGCGTCGAAGGCGGCGTTCCACTGGCGGTATTTGTCGCCGAAGCGAACGACAACCAGGTCGGCATCGCGAATCAGGGTCTGGGTGCGGATCGCGTTGACGCCGGCGCCCTTGTGGTCGCGCCAAAAGGATTCGCTCTCGTCGCCGAGCGTGCCGGCACCGGCGTCGTCGGAGGCGGCGTGGTCGGTGACCGGGGCCGAGAAGGCCACCGGCAGGCCCGCCTCGCGCACCCCGGCCTCGATCCGCTCGCGCCAGTCGCTGTGGATCTCCCCCGCGAGATAGACGCTCCAGGTCCGCTCCATGGCGGGAATCGTAGCGTCGACGAAATTGGCTCCCGCGAGAGCTGGGGAGCGGCCGGGCAAGGGAGACTGGCACCCGACCCCCCCTCAAGACAGTGGGCGAATGCACCTCGTACAACCGTGGTTCCTTCCGGACATATAGGACCAAAAAGGAACCACGGGATTCAGATCAGGACGCACTGGCCAATCCCGTGGTTCCTTTGTCCTCTCCCGGCGGACAAAGGAACCGCGACATCTGCGGAAGACGGCACGACCGGATCTCCTGGTTCCTTTGTCCTGGATATCCGGACAAAGGAACCGTAGGATGCCTTTGTCCCTTTGCTGTCTGGCAGGGCTCGATCGTTGGAGGGTGGCGGTGCCCTCGGACCCTCAGCGCTACCTCAGGCGTCGGCCGGAACTGCTGCGCCTGCCGTCTGCTCCTCGAAGTGCTTGCTCAGCATCGTGACCTGGCCCTGGTAATTGGAGCCGAGGTCGGTGCCGTAGAGGCGCTCGGCGGGGGATGACATCCACTCCAGGCCCAGCTTGCAGACCGGCTGGCGGTGCTCGACCATGAAGGAGACGTCGCGAGCCCGGACCTCGAGCGCAGCGCGGCTGCCGTGGCGGCCGCCCTCCGGGTCGTAGCCGAAGCCCGGGTCGAAGAAGCCGGCGTAGTGGGTGCGGAGCTCGCCGGCGGTCGGGTCGTAGGCCATCATCTCGGCCGCGATCTGGGGCGGGATGCAGACCCCCTCGGCGGAGAGCAGGAGGTAGAAGATCTCGGGCTCGAGGACGACGCGACCGCCCGGCTCGGGGTAGACCGGGTCCCAGTAGTCGGTCCAGCGGTAGGCGCGAATGCGGGAGAGGTCCACGGGCAGGCTGTTCTTCTTCGCCCGGTAGCCGACCACGCGATCGGACGGGCCGGAGAGGTCGAGGCTGAGGAAGAGCCCGTCGGCGACCGCCAGCTCGGACTGCCGCAGCGCGAGCGAGTCGAGGTAGAGGAGGGGGAACTCGTCCTGCAGGCCGCGGATGTCGGCGTCGGAGAGACGGACGTCGCCGCGGGCGAGGCGCAGCTGGTTTAGTGAGAGCCCGGCCTTCACCTGGATCGCGAAGGAACGCGGGACGATCTCCAGGTAGAGCTTGCCGCGGTAGCCGGCGCGGATGTCGTCGAAGCGGTGGTGGTTGTCGGTGATCACCCGGGTGAAGACGTCGAGCCGGCCGGTCGAACTCTTCGGGTTCGCCTTCGCGCGCACGTCGTCGGGAAGCTGGAGCTCCTCGATCAGCGGCACGAGGTACGGCCGGTCCCGCTCGAGCACGGCCCCGTCGCGGAGGTCGACCCGCTGGAAGGCGAGATCGTCGACCTTCTCCTCGACGGTCGAGTCGACGTCCGGCAGGAACGAGCAGCGCAAGGCCCAGGCGAAGTCGCCCAATCGCAGGTCGATGCTCGCCGGCTGCACAGCTTCGGGGCGGATCCGGTAGTCGCCCGATCCGATCCACTCGGAGGCGATCGCCTCGTTTAGAGCCTGCGAGGGGAAAACGCCGCTTTTCGGCTCGCTCATCCCGCGGAGATTATTCGCCGCGCCTGCTCCGCGCCCAGGTAGGCGGAGAGGGTGAACTCGACGATCTCCGTAAATAGGTCACTCAGCTGCTCCGCCTCGCCGGCCAGGACCCGGCGGCCGAGCAAGGAGGCGATTCCGCCGACGACCGCCTCTGCGGTCGCTGCCGGCACCTCCCCTCCCTGATGCGCCGCGGGAGCGCCCGTGCGCAAAAAGCCGACGAAGGTCTCGAGAGCCGCCTGGTAGCGGTCATAGACCTCCCGCCCCGCCCTCAACCCTTCGACCAGGATGATGCTCGCCAGGGCAGGGTTCTCCGACAGCAGCCTCAGCAGCGCGTCGATCGCCAGGCTGACCCGTTGGGGCCAGTCCTCGTCGGCGGCCTCCTCACAGGTCGTGCCGACGCACCCCCGGGTGCGCTCGATCGCCGAGTCGTAGGCGGCGATGAAGCACTCGTCCTTGCTCTCGAAGTGCTTGTAGAAATCGCTCTTCGAGACGCTGGCGTGCTGGCCGATGATCGAAACCGTGGTCTTCTGGTACCCGACCTCGTACAGCGCCTCGGTCAGCCCGGCGATCAGCCGTTCGCGCTGGTTGCGCGCAACGAACTCGGGCGAAAGCCCGTGACGTCCCCGTGGTAAACGCTCCATCTGAGTAATGGAGTCTGCCACCGTACTGTCACTTTCGCCTCCCGGCATCGACCACATTTCCCAAGCCGAGGTACGGCGAGAGGACGAACTGGGACAGTTCTGGGAGCAGATCGAGGGCCTGCTCGGCTTCGCCCCTGCGGATCTTCAGCTGCAGGATCCAGGCGACGCCGCCGACCAGCGATTCCTCGATCGTGTCCGGCAGCCTGGCGTCGGCGGGCGCGTTCGCACGCAGCAGCTCGACGCATTCGCGCACGGCGATGTCATGGAGCCGGGCCGAGTTGGGAGTGGCGGAGATCGCCTCGAGCATGCACATCTTCGCCGCCGCCGGATGCTCGGCGACGTACTCGAGAAGCGCCGCCAGGCCGGCGACGATGGCTCCCCCCGGGGGATCCCCCGCCTCCTCGCAGGCAGCTTCGATCGCCGCCTGCAGTTCCAGCAGGGTCGCGCTGACCGCAGAGAGGAAGAGGTCCTCCTTGCCGTCGAAGTTGTCGTAGAGCGTCTTCCGGGCAACCGCGGCGCGGCGCACGATGTCGGCGATCTTCGTCGCCTCGTAGCCGTTCTCGGCGGTGAGCTCGGCGATCGCGTCCATCATCCGACGCCGCTTGTGGCTGGCGACGAACTCACGCGGCAGCTCCGGTCGAGGTCGAGTCGCGCTCATTTGACGCCTCCCGACGCCTCGCGCGCCCGCCGGGATGCGCGCGGCGTGCCAAATGGAGCGCGCATCTTCCCAATGTTCTGGTACCGTGAGAAGACTTCTATTGTTTCTAATGGAAACTTATGAGTTCGTCGACCCCCGTCCATCGAATCCAGTTGAGCCAAGAGACCCTCCTCGCTGCAATCGGTGATGACTGGCCCCCCGAGCAGGTCGAGGTCGCCCTCGAACTGCTTGCCAACAGCAGCGGCAGATTTCCCTCCGGAGTTCGCAGACTCCCTCCTGAGCTGATCCGCGCAATCCAGCGCGAGCGCTTGATCGTCGCGATGCTCAACGCCGCAGCCGACCTCGGCTACCTGGAAACCAACGTTCAGGACGTAATCGATCGGGCGGGAGTCTCCCGCCCGACCTTCTACGAGCACTTCTCCAACAAAGAAGACTGCTTCCTTGCCGCCTTCGACACCAGCGCCGAGCGGCTGCGCAAGAAGGTCGATTCCGCCGCCCGCAGAGGCGGTGACGTCTGGCGCGATCGCATCCGCTACTCGCTCGAGGCCGTGCTCGGCTTCGCCAGTCGCGAGCCCGACACCGCCCGCACGATGGTGGTCGAGGCCAGGGCCGCCAGCGCAGACGCAGTTAGGCGCCGTGTCGAACTCATGGACGAGTTCGCCCGGTGCCTCGAATCGCAGGCCAACGAACTCCTCTCCGACGGCCGCACGCACACCGCCCTGACCGCCTCCGGCATCGTCGGCGGAGTCGAATCGATGCTGTATTCGCGCCTCTGCAAGCAGGAGTACGACCAGCTCGAATCGCTTTTGCCCTCGCTGATGTACTTCGTGGTACTTCCCTACGAGGGTCATGAGGCGGCTAGTGAGGCGTTCGCGGTCAACTAGATCCAGAGTACTAAAATTGGACATTAAGTACAGAGCTTTCTTTGGTTTCATCGCTTAGTGTCGGCAGGATGCGGAACCCTCAGCTAGCCCGCTTCGCGCTGATCGTGCTTTTCCTCAGCGCACTGCTGATCGGCTTCACCGCGACGGCCTTTCCCCGGGCCTTCTACGACGACTTCCCTTTTCTCGCCCATTGGGTCGATCTGCTCCCGCCTTACAACGAGCACCTGGTCACCGATGTCGGCGGCCTCTACCTCGGCTTCGCGGTGCTCTTCGGCTGGGCCGCCTGGAGCCTCGATCCCACGTTGGTCCGCGCCGTTTCCATCGCCTGGTTGCTCACCGCTACCCTGCACCTCGTTTTTCATGCCAGCCACCTCGAGGGCTTCGACACCGCGGACGCGGTGGGGGAGATCGCTTCTCTCGCTCTGCTGCTGGCTCCGCCACCGCTGGCGATCTGGGCCGCGCGCCGCTCAGAGGCGTCGCAACCCTAGAATCTTTCGCCCGCGGTTCCTGGAGGGGTGCCGGAGTGGTTGAACGGGGCGGTCTCGAAAACCGTTGGCCTTCGCAAGGGGGCTCGTGGGTTCGAATCCCACCCCCTCCGTCGTCGTTCAAGTGAACATCGGGGTTTGTCGAAGAACCCCTGTGGGCGGCGGCGAGCAGACCCGGGCCGGGCGGTTCTTCGATCGCCGTCCTCGCCTGCTGCGGGCGCTGGCTCTGCTGGCGTTGATGTGGGGGCTCGGCTATCTGACCTGGCGCGTCGGCTGGAGCGGCGAAGGAGCCAACCCGGTCGCCTTCGCGATGCTGCTGGCGACCGAGGTCTACGGCCTCTACGCCCTGGCCGTACTCACCTGGTTCTCCTGGTCCCGCCGTCCCGCCGAGCGGCCGGCGACGACCCCCGGCCGCAGGGTCGATGTCTACGTCTGCACCTACGACGAGCCCGTCGAGGTGGTGATGGCGACGCTGGCAGGCTGCCGGGCGCTCAGCTACCCGCACGCCACCTACCTGCTCGACGACGGGCGGAGGCCAGAGATGCGCGAGCTCGCCGAACTGGCCGGGGCCCGCTACCTGACCCGGCCCGACAACTCCCATGCCAAGGCGGGCAACATCAACGCGGCGCTGCCCCGCACCGGCGGCGACCTGGTGCTCGTCCTCGATGCCGACCACGTGCCGATGCCCGATGCGCTCGACGCGCTGGTCGGCTATTTCGACGACGAGGCGATGGCGATCGTCCAGACCCCGCACGACTTCTTCAACCACGACTCGGTCCAGCACTACGTCGTCGGCCGCCACGAGCAGTCGCTCTTCTACCGGGTGATCTGCCCCGGCAAGGACCGCCATCACGCCGCTTACTGGTGCGGCTCGGCGGCGCTGATCAACCGCCACGCACTGCTGGCGATCGGCGGCGTGGCGACCGAGACGATCGCCGAGGACTTCCACACCACGATCCGGCTGATCCGCCACGGCTGGCGCACCGCCTACCACGACGAGGTCTTGGTCCAGGGGCTGGCGCCGCACGACCTCGACGGCTACCTGCTGCAGCGCGACCGCTGGGCCCGGGGGAACCTGGCTGTCTTCAGGCTGCCGGAGTCGCCGTTGCGGGCGCGCACGCTGAGCCCGCTGCAGCGGCTCTCCTTCCTTGCCAGCCTGCTCGCCTACCTGGCGCCGCCGATGCGCCTCCTGCTCCTGCTGACGCTGGGCCTGGTCCTCTGGACCGGCGAGCTGCCGATGAAGATCAGCGTCGCGGCCCTGGCAGCCCTCTGGGTCCCTTCGCTGCTGCTCAACCTCGGCGCCGGCGCGGCGCTGGCGCGCGGATACATGCGGATCCCCGAGACCGCCCACTACGAGCTGCTGACGATGGAGATCTACACGCGGGCCCTGCGCTGCGCCTTCTTCCCCGGCAGCACCGCCTTCGAGGTGACCCCGAAGCAGGGACGCGACGGCGGTGGCCTGGAGGCGCTGCGCAAGCTCCACCTGGTCCTCTTCTGCACCGTCCTGCTGGCGCTGGGCACGCTGCTGCGACTGCTCGACCTCGCCGGCCTCGGGCCGCTCCCCGACCTGCCGGGGATCGCCGCGGTGGTCGTTCCCCTGCTCGGGCTGTTCGAGCTGCGGCGGCTGGGGGCGACGATCCTGGCGGTGGGCCGCAGGCGTCAGCGCCGCCTCGTTTACCGCTTCGAGGGCGATGCCGAAGCCGGTGTCTACAGCCCCAGCGCCCATACCCCCGCCCGCCTCGTCGACGCCTCCGCCGCAGGCGTGGGCATGGTCGCCGCCGCGCCGCTGGAGGTGGGCAGCCAGCCAGCGGTCCTGCTCGGACTCACCGATGCCGCCGGCGAACCGCACGAGATCGCCGCCAAGGTGGAAATCCGCACCTGCCGGGAGGCCCAGGCCGATGGGAAGTTCCTGGTCGGCGCCACGATCCTCGAAATCGACCCCGACGCCCGCCTGCAGCTGATGGAGTGGTGCTACGTCGTCTGCAGCCACGAGCGGCTGCGCGGGCACCGCCCGGCGGCACCGGAGGAGTCCGAGGCGATCGTCGTCGCGCTCGACGACTACCGCGATCACGGGGCGATTTCGGTCCATCCGTCGATCCCCGCCCTGGGACAGGCTTGAATCGCTACCCTTGATTGATAGAGCGGTTTCCAGTAAACCGCTGGTTGCAGGGGAGAGGACCGGCACTATCGGCCAAGAAATGCCGGCCCTCCCGGGTTGCAACGGAGCAGTAAAGCTCCCTTACCAGTCTGAGTATAGAGTTGCCCTCAATTACTGGGTCAGTGCTTGAGCGGACGCAAAGGCGCTGCTTGCGGTTAACGGAGAGAGTGGGATTCGAACCCACGAGGCGGGTTAACCCCGCCCACGCGATTTCCAATCGCGCTCCTTAAGCCACTCGGACACCTCTCCAGGTGCACAAGGCACACAGGGTATTGAACCGCCTGGGTTCTCCTAGCCGCGGCGGCCAGCGAAGAAGCTCCGCAGCAGGGCGGCGCACTCCTCAGCGCGGACGCCGGTGACGACCTCGGGGCGGTGGTTCAGCGCCGGCTCGGCGAGAACGTCGAGGACGCTGCCGGCGGCGCCGGCCTTGGGGTCGTGGGTGCCGAAGACCACCAGCGGCACCCGGGCGAGGACGATCGCCCCGGCGCACATCGCGCAGGGCTCGAGGGTGACGAAGAGCGTCGTGCCCGGCAGGCGCCAGCCGCCCAGCTCGGCAGCGGCGGCGCGGATCGCCAGCAGCTCGGCGTGGGCGGTCGGGTCGCGGCGCAGCTCACGCTCGTTCCCCGCCCGCGCCAGCAGCTCGCCCCCGCGGAAGACGGCGGCGCCGATCGGGACGTCGCCGTGCGCCTCGGCCCGGCGGGCCTCCTCGAGCGCGACCTCCATCCCGGCATCCAGGCTGCTCGCGTCCACGATCCGTGAGTATGTCCAGCGACAACTTCCGCGGCATTGCGGTGTTGGTGGAAGGCCGGATCCAGGGATTCCGGCCACCGCCCGAGACAGATGAGACGACTTCCTTCCATGCTTCTGCCGTTGCTGGCCGCGATCGCGGGCCTCTTTCCTGCGGCCTCGTCGGCCTCTGCCGAGACGGGGGTCTCGGCGGCGCGCGCGTTCGCGCCCGGGCAGCTGCTGGTCAAGTTCGAGGGCCAGCGCCGGGGCGAGGCGATCTCATTGCCCCGCGGCGCCGGCGTGCGCGAGACCGCCCAGGCGCTGCGGCAGAGCCCGGCGGTCGTCTACGCGGAGCCGAACTACGTCGCCTCGGCCTCGGCGGCCGCCGGCGAACCGTTCGACCCCGACGACTCGGGCTCGCTGGAAGAAGGCGCCGGAACCTCGACCGCCGCCGGCGACTGGGCCTTCAAGCAGTGGAACTTCCTCAGCCCGGAAGCCTCGGGCGACAGCAGCCTGCCGGTCTCCCCCGGCGGCATCGATGCGGTCGGCGCCTGGCGCAACCTGCTCCAGGTTGGACGCCCGGGCGCCCCCGGGATCGTCGTCGCGGTGCTCGACAGCGGCATCGCCTACCGGTCCTACGGGACGCGGTTCCGCCGCAGCCCCGACTTCGGCGCCCAGCAGTTCGCGCCGGGATACGACTTCGTCGGCGGCGACCGCCTCCCGCTCGACGAAAGCGGCCATGGCACCCACGTCGCCGGGACGATCGCCGAGAAGACCGACAACGGGGTCGGGGTGACCGGGCTCGCCTACCGGGCGAAGCTGATGCCGGTCAGGGTGCTCGACCGGGAAGGGTTCGGCGACGCGCTGGGCATCGCCAGGGGGATCCGCTTCGCGGTCGCCCACGGTGCTCAGGTGATCAACATGAGCTTCAACTTCCCCTGCGGCAAGCGGGTGCCGATGGTTGACGAAGCGCTGCGGGAGGCCTACGAACGCGGCGTCGTCACGGTCGCCTCCGCCGGCAACCTCGGCTCCGAGTCCTGCGTCTCGGCGCCGGCGACCGGACCGCGGGTGATCGGCGTCGGCGGCACCACCGAGGGAGGCTGCCTCGGCAACTACTCGCTGGTCGGCGACGGGATCGACCTCGTCGCTCCCGGCGGCGGGGTGCCGCAGAGCCGCTGCCCCTCGGTCGCGGCGCGGCCGATCTACCAGGTGACCCTGCGGCCCGGCAGCACCGACACCTTCGGGATCCCGGTCGAATACGTCGGCACCTCGATGGCCGCCGCCCACGTCTCCGGCGTCGCCGCCATGGTCCTCGCCAGCCGCAGGATCAATCCCCTGCTCAAGGACGAGGGGCGAGTCCGGGCGGTGACCAAGCGGCTGCGGAGCACGGCCCGCGACCTCGGCCTGCCGCAGATCCAGCAGGGCGCCGGGCTGCTCGACGCCGACGCGGCCACGGGGACCGGCCCGACCTTCTATCCCTGACGCCGTTCAGGTAGTACGAACGATGATCACGCTGCAAGGCGCGTGATGCGAAACGTTGTTGGGGACGCTGCCGAGGACGAAGCGGCGCGCTCCGGTCATCCCCTTGTTGCCGACCACGATCAGGTCGGCTTTGGTTTCTTCGGCGACGTTGAGGATCGCGTCGGCGGGATCGCCCTCGACCGGGTGGGTCTGGACTTCGATCCCCTCTTTCTTCACCTCGGCGGCGGCGGCATCGAGAATCAGGTTGACGTCCTCGCGGGGCCCGATCTCGTACTGGACGTCGGCCGGCGCTTCGGACTGCTCGGCTTTCACCCGGCGGGCGGAAGCGGGCGAGTAGGCGCTGACGAGGCTGAGCGTCGCGCCGGTCAGCTTGGCCAGGCCGGTCGCCTGGCGGACCGCCTCGGCGGCCGTCTCGGATCCATCGGTCCCCACCACGATGCGTTTGAACACGCCGCCTCCTTCGGTCGCTGAACGGGCTCGATACTAACGCCGATCCCTAGCGCTGCTTGGCCGGGAGGCCGCGGTACCCGTCGCCGAGGATTTCGGTCGGCGTGGTGGTCAGCCGGTAGATCGCGATCGCCATCGAGATCGCGAGGCAGGCGACGAGGACCAGCATCCCCGCTCTCCAGATCAAAGGCACGCGGCAACCCTAGTGGTCCCTTATGGTGAGCGGCATGGGACCGGAGAAGGTTGCGGACGGCGTTTGGCTGCTGCGCGGGGACTTCCGCGGAGCGATGAACATCTATTTCCTCGAGGACGGCGACGGGGTGGTCCAGTTCGACGCCGGCACCAAGGCGATGCGGAAGAAGGCGAAGGCCGCGGCGGAGGAGCTCGGCGGGCTGAAGCGGGTGATCCTCGGCCACGCCCACGGCGACCACCGCGGCACCGCCCCCTATCTGGGGGTCCCGGTCCTCTGCCATCCGGACGAGAAGTCCGAAGCCGAAAGCGACGCCGCGATCTGGCCGTACTGCGACCTCTCGCAGCTGCCGGTCGCCTGGGTGCGCCGGCTCTACCCGTTCCTGCTGCGGCGCTGGGACGGCGGCGCGGTGAAGATCTCCGACACGGTGATCGAGGGCGACGAAGTGGCCGGCTTCCAGGTCCTGCACTTCCCCGGCCACGCGCCCGGGTTGATCGGGCTCTGGCGCGAGAGCGACCGGGTGGCGCTGGTCTCGGACGTCGTCTACCTGGTCGACTCCGCACGGCTGAAGCCGCTGCCCGAGGGAGAGGCGAGCGTGCCGCATCCCGCCTGGGGCTGGGACCACGCGAAGGCGAAGGAATCGCTGCGGCGCCTGGCCGCCCTGGAACCGAAGGTCGTCGGCGCCGGGCACGAGCATCCGCTGCGGGGCGAGAACCTGCGGGAGACGCTCGAGCGGGCAGCCGAGAAGTACTGAGACCGGCTCCTGCCATAAGTTCCAGCGCCTGATGATCGCCACCTACGCTTCGGCGGCGCTGATCTGCGCCGTCTCGCTGCTGGTCGGCCGCGCCGTTCTCTCGCTCGCCGGCAGGCGCGAGTGGTCGTGGCTGGAGCCCGCGGTGGGGCTGGGCGCGGTGCTGACCGTGACCGGGCCGCTGGCACGGGCGCCGGGACACGGAACCTCGGCGACGCTCGGTCTGGCGGCGCTGGTGCTGGCCGCGGCGCTGGTGGTCTGGCGCCGGGACTACCGGGCGCCCGGCACCTGGCGCGAGGGCCTGCCGGTGGCGGCGGCGATCCTGGTCGTGCTCTCGATCCCCTTCGCGATCGCCGGCCACTGGGGGCTGCTCGGCGTCGGCTTCAACAACGACCTCGGCCTGCACCTGGCCTGGGCCGAGTGGCTGCGCAGCGGCTTCGGCCCCGACGCCGACCCCGGTTACCCGCTGGGGCCGCACGGGCTGGCGGTGGCGACGGCGACCGTTCCCGGCATCGGCCTCGGCCAGGCCTTCCTCGGCGAGATCGTCGCGATCGGAGTGATGACCGGGCTGACCGCACTGGGGGCACTGCGATCGATGACCCCGGGGCGCCGCACGCTGGCAGCAGCAATGGTCGCCCTCCCCTACCTGGCGGCCTCCTACTACGCCCAGGCAGCCTTCAAGGAGACCGCCGAGGCCCTCCTCGTCCTCGGATTCGCGATCTGGCTGACGCAGTTCGAGCAACTGCCGGGCGGTTGGCGACAGCGCTTGTGCTTCGTCCTTCCCCCCCTGGCCCTCTTCGGCGGAATCTTCTTCAGCTACTCCTTCGCGGGAATTGCCTGGCCGGTGGCGATCGTCGGCCTCTGGAGCCTGACCGTGCCGGAGGTGCGCGCGGCGCTACGACCGCGGGCTCTCCTGCGCTTCCTGCTGCGGCCGCTCACGCTTGTGACGCTCGCGGTCCTCGCCGGGCTGGCGGTCCTGGTCACCGTCATCGGCCCGTTCGGCTTCGCCAGCAGCTTCAACAAGGTCGCCGGCAGCAACACCTACGGCCCCGTCTCACCACTGGAGGCACTGGGGATCTGGCCCGCCTCGAACTACCGCCTCGACGCCGCCGGCGGCGCCCGGCTGCCGGGCCTCGCGGGAACGATCTCGATCCTCGCCCTACTCGTCGGCGTCGCCTGGTGGGCCAGGCGACGCGAATGGACGATCCCGATCGCCCTCGGCGCCGCCTGGCTCCTCTACCTCGTCTCCCTCCCCTCCGCCGGCGACTACTCCCAAGCCAAGGCCCTGATGATCGTCGCCCCCCTCGCGATGCTCGTGATCGTCCGGCCGCTGCTCGAAGAGCTCCCCCGCCTCCCCCGCCGACGGGACGAAAACCGTTTACATGGAGCGGAAATCGTGCCGTCGGCGGGGGCGGTGCGGGTTGGTTGGGCTGTGCTGGCCGTTGCGTTCATCGGCGGCGCGGCCTGGTCCAGCTTCCTGGCATTGCGGGACGCGCCGGTCGGGCCGCCCGGGCACGGGGCCGAGCTGCAGGCGTTCCTGCCGATCGTCCACGGCCAGCCGGTCCTCTACGCAGGCCAGGACCGCTACGCCGCCTACGAGCTGCTGGGCGCCGACACGCACGTGCCGCTGGTCGAGTTCCCCGACGACGACGTCTCCCCCAACCCGGAGAAGCCATTCGACACCGGCGACGCCTACAGCCCGATCGACTTCGACTCCTTTTCGCGCGACACGCTCGAACGCTTCCCCTATGTGATCACCGGCCGCGCCGCCTGGAACAGCCAGGCTCCGCCCAACTTCAAGCGAATCGCCACCACCGACTCCTACGTGCTCTGGAAACGGACCGGGCCGACCCCCGAGGACCGTCACGTCCTGCTCGAGGGCACCGAGGCGGGGGCGCTGGCCGGCTGCGCCGCACCGGAGGTTCGGATCCTGCTCGCAAACCCCGGCCGCGCCGGCCTCTTTCCCGGCGCGGTAATCGGCCAGAAAGGCGACTGGGACAACGGCAGCATCCTCGAGACCGGCGCCGAGTCCTCGCAATCGCTGCTGCTCCCCGCCGGCAGCTGGAACCTCTCCCTGCAGTACTTCTCCCCCTTCGACCTCACTCTCTCGGCACCCGGCTTCCACGAAGTCCTGAAGGCCGCGCTCGACGGCCAGCGCCCGAACACGATCAGCCTCGGCAACAACGGTCAGTTCTGGCCCGCGGGACGCTTCGAGAGCGACGGCGGCCGCGTCCGCCTCACGGTCGAGACGTCCGGGGCGAGCACCCTGCAGAGCCTCACCGGCTACGACGGCAAGGCCTATCTCGGCGAGCTGGTCGCGGTCCCGGCCAAGCCGCACCGCACGGTGCCGCTCAGCGCCGCCTGCAACGGCTGGATCGACTGGTACGAAGCGGCTGAAGAGCCCTAGCTAGGAGGGAGTGGTCACGGCTTTGGCCGCCTGCCGCTCCGGTGCCACGCGCACGACGTCCCACACGAGGCCGACCTTCTCGAGGCCGTCGATGACCAGGGCCGAGATGTCGACCTGGTACCAGCGCAGGCCGTGGGTGGCCGAGGTCGGGAAGGCGTGGTGGCTGTTGTGGAAGGCCTCGCCGAGGGTCGGAATCGCGATCAGCGCCAGGTTGCGGGAGTGGTCGCTGGTCTCGAATTCACGGCGGCCGAAGGTGTGGCAGAGCGAGTTGATGCTGTAGGTGAAGTGGTGGAGGACGAAGACCCGGACGAGCCCTCCCCAGAGCAGGCCGGTGAGCCCGGCGAAGATCGTGCCGCCGATGATCCAGCCGAGGGCGAAGGGCAGCAGCAGCCCGGCGATCGCCCAGAGCAGGAAGGTGCGGTCGACGTAGCTGATCACCGGATCCTTGATCAGGTCCGGCGCGAAGCGCTCCTTGTTGCCGCGCTGGGTGTGGATGAAGAGCCAGCCCATGTGGGCGTGGAAGAGGCCCTGCATCGCCCCCTTCCAGCCGTGGCCGTGGTCGACGTGGGGGCTGTGCGGGTCCCCCTCTTCGTCGGAGAAGGTGTGGTGCTTGCGGTGGTCGGCGACCCAGGAGATGACCGGCCCCTCGATCGCGGCCGAGCCGAGGATCCCGAGCAGGCCGTGCAGCCACGGATAGGTCTTGAAGGCGCGGTGGGTGAGGTGACGGTGGAAGCCGACCGTGATCCCCAGCCCGGTGAAGAGGTACATGCCGAGGAAGAGGAAGACGTCCGACCAGTGCAGGGCGCTGCCCCACACCTGCCAGGCGGCGAAGCCGAGGGCGAGGAAGGGGACCAGCGTGACCAGGCCGGTGATGATCCGGTCCCGGGTCTCGTTCGCGACGGGCTGGATGTCTGAAGGGAGCGGACCTACGGTCGTCATCGCGGGCGATGATACGGGCCGAACCCGAAGGTTCCTAGTCGAATCGCTCAATCGGAAGTTGTAGGGTCATCCGGCGATGCCGTTCTCGAACACCGCACCGCTGCGACGGGAGCTCGCCTCCCGCCTGCCGGAGCGACCATTCGCAATCGCCTTCTGGGACGGCTCGCAGCTTCCCTCGACCTCCGGCGACGGCCCCGTCTTCAGCGTCCGCTCGCCGCGGGGAATCGCCCACGTGCTGCGGGCGCCCGGCCAGCTCGGGCTGGGACGTGCCTACGTCAGCGGCGAGCTCGACGTCGACGACATCGACAAGGTGATCCGGGTGCTCGACGGCTGGCAGCCCCCTGCGCTCGACGGTGGCGACCAGCGCGCGCTGATGCTCGCCGCGGTGCGGGCGATGGGGCTGGTCAAGCCGCCGCCGCTGCCGGCGGCCGAGCTGCGCCCGAGCGGCAAGCGCCACAGCAAGGAGCGCGACGCCCGCGCCGTCCGCCACCACTACGACGTCTCCAACGAGTTCTTCGAGCTCTTCCTCGGGCCGACGATGGCCTACAGCTGCGCGATCTGGCGCGGCGGCGAGATGAAGACGCTGGAGCAGGCGCAGGAGGAGAAGCTCGACACCGTCGCCCGCAAGCTCCAGATCAAGGAGGGCGAGCGGGTCCTCGACGTCGGCTGCGGCTGGGGCGGCTTCCCGCTCTGGGCGGCGACCAAGTACGGCGCCGACGTGGTCGGCATAACCCTCTCTCCTCCCCAGGCCGAGAAAGCGCGGCAGCGAGCCGAGGAGGCCGGCGTCGCCGACCGGGTCGACATCCGGGTGATGGACTACCGCGACCTCACCGCGACCGGCGAGAAGTTCGACGCGATCGCCAGCATCGGCATGGTCGAGCACGTCGGCTCCGGCAACATCGACCTCTACGCGGAGACCCTGGCCGGGCTGCTCGAGCCGGGCGGGCGCCTGCTCAACCACGGGATCACCCGCCTCCGCCACAGCGACCCCGAGGCCGGCGCCTTCTCCGAGCGCTACGTCTTCCCCGACGCGGCCCCGCTGCACCTCTCGCGCAACCTGCTGGCGCTGGAACGGGCCGGCTTCGTCGTTCACCACGTCGAGGACTTCGGGCCTGACTACGCGGAGACGCTGCGGCACTGGGCGCAGAACCTCGATGCCAACCGCGAACAGGGCGAGCGCCTCGCCGGCGAGGAACGGATGCGCGTCTGGCGCCTCTACCTGCGGATGGCCCGCAACGGGTTCGAAAACGGGTTCTTGAACATCTACCAGGCCCGCTGCAGCCTGGCCTGACCTCGTCTCAGACGGGGAAGTTCGAGGTCACCTCGGCGATCGCCCAGTCCGCTTCCGCCGCCTCCAGCTCGGCGACCGAGTACTTGCCGGTGGCGACGCCGACGACTTTGATCCCGGCTCCGTGGCCGGCGACGACGTCGCGAGGGGTGTCGCCGACGGCGATCGTGGTCGCGAGGTCGAGCGGCCCTCCGCGCACCTCGCCGCCGCGCGCGATCGCCTTCTTCGTCAGCTCGGTGCGATCGCTGGAATCGGAGCCGTAGCCGCCGAAGGTGAAGTAGCGCTCGAGGTCGCCACGGGCGAGCTTGATCTGGGCCGCGGCCTCGATGTTGCCGGTAACGATGCCGAGCAGCACCCCGCTCTCGACAAGCCGCGGCAGCAGCTCCTCGATCCCCGGCATCACCCGGTAGCCCTCAGACTCGTCGACGGCCCGCTGCAGGTGGGAGAGGTAACCGGCGATCGCTTCCGCCCGCTCGGCGGCGGAGCCCTCTCGGCCGATCACCTCGCGGAAGACGATCGCGGCGATTTCGGGGTCGGTCATCCCGGCCCGGGTGTGTTCGTCGATGTTGGCGTCGATCCCGTGCATCTCGCGGAATGCGCGCTGCCAGGCGACCGCGCCGGCCCCGCCGGTGACCAGCAGGGTGCCGTCGATGTCGAAGAGGACCGCCTCGATCACGGGCCGCAGGCTACCTCGCCGCGCTCAGCGGGCCGGCGCGACCCGAGCCCGGAACACCCTGGCGCTGTCGCAGACCTTGGCCTGCTGGCAGCGGCCGGGGGCGCGGAGCGCCTTACCGCGGACGAAGCGTCCCTTGCGGGCCGCCTTCGCCGGCGCAGGCGAGAACCCGTCGTGGGATTCCGCCGCGACGGCCGCCGGCACCCCTTCGCCGCGCAGGAAGACCATCGCGCCGCCACCGCCGTCCCCGAACATCGCCAGCCGGGCGACCTTGGACCCGAGCCCGACCGGGTCGAACCGAACCTGGGCGACGCAGGTGGCGCCGGGAGCGATTTCTTCGCCGGTGCAGTTCTCGTCGATCAGCTGGAAGCTGCCGACGGCGCCGCCGGCGATGACCGCGATGAAGAAGGTCCCGCCGAGGTTGCCTTCGTTGCGCAGGACGATGGTCTGGAGCTGGCCCTCGCCGCCGATCGCGACGCTGCCGAACTCGACCGGGTTTGACTCCGGCGCCAGCAGCGCTTCGCCGCCGGTGCCGGTCAGGGTCGCGCTGAAGCCGACGTTGTCGGCGAAGACCGTCGCGAGCGCTTCGTAGCTCTCCATGCTCCAGGGGTTGAAGGTGACCTGGAGCCAGCAGCTTTCGCCGGGGGACAACCAGCGACCGTTCCAGCAGTCGTTGGAGGAGATCCAGAAGTTGTTGCTGTCTTTGCCTTCGGTTCCGACCCAGCCGATCCGCACCCCCGCTTCACCGCTGTTCGTCACCTGCAGGCCCTGGCTGTTGCTCTGATTGAGGCGCTGGATGCCGAAGTCGAGGCCGGTAGGGCCGAAGGAGAGCTGGGGGGCGACCGCGGTCCCGCTCAGCGCCACCGTCGCCTCCGGGCCTTCCTTCAGGCGCACGGCGAGGCTCGCGACCCTGGTGCCGGTGCTGCCGGGGGCGAACCGCACCCAGACGTTGCACCTCTGACCCGCTTCCACCCAGCCGCAGTCGCTGCCGTTGAGCTTGAAGTCCGCCGCGTCAACGCCTTCGAGGGCGCTGCCTTCGACCGAGCCGCCCGAGTCGCCGACGTTCTCGACTTCGACCGTGACCGTGGCTGATTCCTCGCCGACCGTGGTCTTCTCGAAGGAGGCCGGCGACGGGGAGAGGCTCAGCTCAGGGCCGTCGGCGACGGCGCTGGAAGCGAAGAGGAGGACGAGGGCGACGGCTAGGAGGGCGATGGCCCAGATCTTGTGCATGCCGGGCCATCGGCAGCCTGGGACCAGCGCTCGCCCTTTGGATCTAATCGTTCATCCAACGGGGCCTCAATGCTCGGGCTCGAGCACTTCCTTCTGGGCCAGCGTGTAGAGCAGGAAGAGCGAGGGGAGCACGAGAACCGCGGCGACGCCGAAGACGATGAGGACGACGACCAGGGTTGCGTCGGGGGCGGCGGCCTGGTCGATGCGGAGGCCGGTTGGCAGCAAGTAGGGGAACTGGGCGACCGCCCAGCCCCAGATGACGGCGACGAAGGCGAGACCGGCGAGCGGGCGCAGGGGCCGGCGTCCGCCGCGGACGAGGACGACGATGGCAGCCGCTCCGCAGAGCAGCGAGAGGATCACCAGCGGCAGGCCCTGATCGAGAAGACGGTCGTGGACGTAGCCAGCTTCGGAGTCGAGGAGGAAGAGCCCGGCGACCGCCAGAGCGCCGGCAGCCACGGCCGCGCCGAGGGCCCGGCGCTGGAAGTAGCGCTCCATCTCGGCGTCGCCCGCCCGCCGCGCGTCGCCGACGAGGAAGATCGCCGCCAGGTAGGCGCCGGCGGCTACGAAGGTGACCCCGATCAGCAGCGGCAGCGGCTGCAGCCAGGAGGAGAAGGCGTCTCCGTTGCCGGCGGCCGGGACGTTTTCGGCGGCGATCGCGCCGACCACCGCCCCCATGAAAAAGGGAGTGAGCAGCGACGAGATCGCGAAGACGGCGCCGGCGGCGCGGCGGCCGGAGAGGCCCTCGATCGACTTGCGGAAGGCGAAGCCGGAACCGCGCAGGATGATCCCGAAGGCGGCGATCGTCAGCGGCACGTAGAGCGTCGTCATCAGCGCATAGAAGGCCGAGGGGAAGGCGGTCCAGAGGACGACGAGGCAGAAGATCAGCCAGACGTGGTTGGCCTCCCAGACGGGGGTCAGCGAGCGCTGGATCGTCGCCCGCGGCCGCTCCCCCCGCTCGGCCCCGCCGGCGACGAGGTCCCAGAAGCCGCCGCCGAAGTCGGCACCGCCGAACAGCGCGTAGAAGGTGACTCCGACCCAGAGGATGAGCGCGGCGGCGTCGGCGAGGCTCATGCGTCTCCTCGCGGCGCGTAGGGGGTGCCGCCCTCGGCCTCGGGGCCGCCCTCGCGCCAGCGCTTCGACATCGCCCGCAGGACGCCGATCGTGATCGCGGTCAGGGCCGCGTAGATCGACATCACCAGGGCGAAGGTGAACCAGATCCCGTCGGCTTTGGTCACCGCTTCGGAGGTCCGCATGTATTCGTAGACGATCCACGGCTGGCGACCGACCTCGGTCACGATCCAGCCGCACCAGAGGGCGACGATCGCGCCGACGCCCGAGACCGCGACCGCGCGCAGGAACCAGGGCGTCTGCGGGAAATCGCGCCTCCGCCACCAGACGAAGCCGAACCAGAGCGCCAGCACCATCAGCCCGCTGCCGATCCCGACCATCGCGTCGAAGGAGAGGTGGAGCAGGGTGTGGGCCGGCGGCTCCTCGTCGTCTGGGATCTGGTCGAGCCCGATCACCTTGGTGTCGGTGCTGAAGCCGACCAGGAAGGAGTCGAGGCCGGGGATGGGGATCGCTCCGACGACCTCGTCGCCGGTGCAGACGCCGCCGAGGTACTCGGTCTGGTCGGTCCCGGTCTCGTAGATGCACTCCATCGCCGCGAACTTGGCCGGCTGGTGATCGGCGACTTCGCGGGCCGCGGTATCGCCGACGAAGAGCTGGATCGGGGTCGCGATGCAGGCGATCGTCAGCGGAATCAGGAGGCCGAGCCGGTGCAGGCGGTCGCGCCGGCCTTTCAGCATCCCGACCGCGTAGATCGAGGCGACGAGGAAGCCCGCCACCATGTAGGCGGCCAGCAGCATGTGCGGGACCTCGTAGCCCGTCGCCGGGTTGAAGAGGACCTTCAGCGGCTCGACGTCGACCACCCTGCCGGCGGCGTCGAGGGTGAAGCCATGCGGCTGGTTCATCCAGGCGTTGGCGGCGACGACCGAGAAGGCGCCGCCGATCCCGGTGATCACCATCGGCACCCCGGCCCAGAAGTGCTGCCAGGGGCTGAGCCGCTTCCAGCCGTAGATGTAGACGGCGAGGAAGATCGCCTCGAGGAAGAAGAAGATCCCCTCGATCGCGAAGGCGACCCCGAAGGCGGCGCCGAAGCGGTCCATGAACTCCGGCCAGAGGAGGCCGAACTCGAAGCTCAGCAGGGTGCCGCTGACGGCACCGACGGCGAAGGTGACCGCCATCGCCTTCGACCAGCGCCGGGCCAGCTCCATCGCGTCCTCGTCGCCCCGTTTGATGCCGAGGTAGTTGGCGACCAGGATCGTCGCCGGCAGCGCCACGCCGAGGCAGGAGAAGACGATGTGGAAGCCGAGCGTCCACGCCATCTGGTTGCGCGCGGCGAGCAGATTCGACGACTCCGCCAGGGGAAGCGGGTCGAACGGCAGCATGCCGGGGAGGCTATCGGCGAGGCCGGGCGGCGACAGTGAAGTCGCTCACGCCCGCTGCCAGCTAGTCGCGGAGGCGGCGGTAGCGCCGGATCAGCGCGTTGGTGGAGCTGTCGTGGCGCAGCTTCGGCTCCGCCTCGGACTCGAGCTCGGGGATGATCGCCACGGCCAGGACCTTGCCCAGCTCCACCCCCCACTGGTCGAAGGAGTCGATCCCCCAGATCGCACCCTGGGTGAAGACGCTGTGCTCGTAGAAGGCGATCAGGGCCCCGAGCGTCGCCGGCGTCAGCCGCTCGGCGAGGATCGTGTTCGAGGGCCGGTTCCCCTCCATCACCCGATGGGGGACGACCGCCTCCGCCGTGCCCTCCTCCAGCACCTGCTCGGGCGTTTTGCCGAAGGCAAGCGCTTCGCCCTGGGCGAAGACGTTGGACATGAGGATGTCGTGGTGACGGCCGAGCGGGTTGAGGGTGTTGCCGAAGCCGATGAAGTCGCAGGGGATCAGCCGGGTCCCCTGATGGATCAGCTGGTAGAAGCTGTGCTGGCCGTTGGTCCCCGGCTCGCCCCAGTAGACGGCGCCGGTCTCGTAGTCGACGTGCGCCCCGTCGAGGGTGACGTGCTTGCCGTTCGACTCCATCGTCAGCTGCTGCAGATAGGCGGGGAAGCGGTGCAGGTACTGCTCGTAGGGGAAGACGCCGTACGTTTCGGCGCCGAAGAAGTCCGTGTACCAGACGGCGAGCAGGCCGTGGAGGAGCGGCAGGTTGGCGCCGGTCGGCGTCTCGCGGAAGTGCTCGTCCATCGCGTGGAACCCGGCCAGCATCTCCTCGAAGCGGGCCGGGCCGATCGCCAGCATCGTCGAGAGGCCGATTGCCGAGTCCATCGAGTAGCGGCCGCCGACCCACTCCCAGAAGCCGAACATGTTCTCGGTGTCGATCCCGAACTTCGAGACCTCCCCGGCGTTGGTCGAGACGGCGACGAAGTGCTTGGCGACCGCCGCCTCCTCCCCGCCGAGGCCGGCCAGCGACCACTCGCGGGCGGTGTGGGCGTTGGTCATCGTCTCCAGGGTGGTGAAGGTCTTCGAGGAGATGACGAAGAGCGTCTCCTCGGGGTCGAGGTCGCGGGTCTTCTCGGCGAAGTCGGTGCCGTCGACGTTGGAGACGAACCGGAAGTTCATCTCGCGGCGGCTGTAGTGGCGGAGCGCCTCGTAGGCCATCACCGGCCCGAGGTCGGAGCCGCCGATGCCGATGTTGACGACGTTGCGGATCGGCTTGCCGGTGTGGCCGCGCCACTCCTCCGAGCGCACTCGCTCGCTGAAGTCGGCCATCCGGTCGAGCGTCTCGTGCACCTCCTTGACCACGTCCACCCCGTCGACCACCAGCGAGCGGTTGCGCGGCATCCGCAGCGCCACGTGGAGGACGGCGCGGTCCTCGGAGACGTTGATGTGCTCGCCGGCGAACATCGCGTCCCGTCGCTCGGCGACGCCGCGCTGCTGGGCCAGAGAGCCGAGCAGCAGCAGGGTCTCGTCGGTGATCCTGTTCTTCGAGAAGTCGAGGTAGAGGCCGGCGCCCTCGGCGATCAGCCGCTCGCCACGGTCGGGGTCGGCGGCGAAGAGGTCGCGCAGGTGCTCGCCGCCGATCTGCTCGCAGTGGGCCTGCAACTCGGCCCAGGCGGGGGCCTGACGCAACGCCGAGGGCTCGCTCACCCCGCCGTGACCCCGCTCTGGGCCTCGATCGACTTCAGCAGCTCTTCCCAGGACTTGTTGAAGCTCTCTTTGCCCTCCTCCTGGAGGCGGGCGGCGAGGGCGACGACGTCGATCCCGGCCTCGCCGAACTCGGCCAGGACCTGCTCGGCGTTGCCGCCGTCCTTGGCGAAGAAGTCGCTGACCTCGCCGTGGTCGGCGAAGGCGAGCAGGGTCGGCTCCGGCATCGTGTTGACCGTGAAGGGCGAGGCGAAGGCCTCGATGTAGAGGGTGTCGGAGGCGTCGGGGTCCTTGGTCCCGGTGCTGGCCCAGAGCAGCCGCTGCGGCCGCGCGCCCTCGTTCTCGAGGCGCAGCATGCGGTCGGAGTCGAGCAGCTCGTGGTAGGCGCGGAAGGCGCGTCCGCCGACCGCGATCCCCAGCCGGTTGACGAGGCCGTCCGGCACGTCCTTGGCGACGGCGACGTCCCAGCGGCTGATGAAGAGCGAGGCGACCGAGGCGACGTTGGGGTCCAGCCCGGCCTCGATCCGGCGCTCGATCCCGCGCATGTAGGCCTCGGCGGCGCCGAGATACTGCTTGTCGTCGAAGAGCAGGGTGACGTTGATCGGGATGCCGGCGAAGATCGCCTCCTCGATCGCCTCCTGCCCGGCCTCGGTGCCGGGGATCTTGATGAAGAGGTTGTCGCGCTCGGCCTTCGCGTACAGCGCCTTCGCCTCCTCGATCGTCGCCGCCGCGTCGTCGGCGATCAGCGGCGAGACCTCGAGCGAACAGAAGCCGTCGACGCCGGCGGTGCGGCGGTGGACGTCGGCGAAGAGATCGGTCGCGTCGCGCAGGTCGGCCAGCGCCAGCTCGAAGAAGATCCGCTCCTGGTCGTTGACGCCGACGCCCTCGCCGGCGGCGGCCTTCGGCGCCACCTCGGCGATCTGCTCGTCGTAGGCGTCACCGCCGGAGATCGCCTTGTCGAAGATCGTCGGGTTCGAGGTCAGGCCGGTGACCGAAAGGTCGCGGATGTAGCCCTCGAGCACCCCCTCGCGCAGCATCGGCCGCGTGATGTTGTCGAGCCAGAGGCTCTGTCCCAGGTCGTGCAGACGCTGCGTCGGCTTCATACGGGGCGGCCCCTTCAGGTGGTTGGGTTGGCGGTCGCGCGCTCGGCGACCTTGCGCGCCACCTCGGTGACGTTGTCGACGGTGAACCCGAACTCGGCCTCGACGTCCGCGAACGGCGCCGACTGCCCGAAGGTGGTCATCCCCATGATGGCACCCTCGCTCCCTGCCCATCTCTCCCAGCCGAGCGGCGAACCCTCCTCGATCGCGAGGCGGGCGGAGACGCCGGGAGGCAGCACCTCGTCGCGGTAGGCCTGATCCTGACGTTCGAAGATCTCCCAGCAGGGGAGGCTGACGACGCGACTGCGAATCCCGTCCTCCTGCAAGCGCTCGTGGGCGCCGACCGCGAGCTGGACCTCGCTGCCGGTGGCGATCAGGATCAGCTCCGGGTCGCCGCCCTCGGCGTCGGCGAGGACGTAGCCGCCACGCTGGACCCCCTCGGCCGAGGCGTACTTCGCGCGGTCGAAGACCGGCACGTTCTGGCGGGTCATCACCATCGCGATCGGGCTGTGGGTTCGGTTCAAGGCGATCTTCCATGCCTCGACCACCTCGTTGGCGTCGGCGGGACGCATCACGTCGAGCTCCGGCATCGCCCGCAGGCCGGCGAGCTGCTCGACCGGCTGGTGGGTCGGGCCGTCCTCGCCGAGGCCGATCGAGTCGTGGGTGAAGAGGTGGACGACCGGCAGCTCCATCTGGGCCGAGAGCCGGATCGCGGCCTTTGCGTAGTCGGAGAAGGTCAGGTAGGTCGACCAGAGCGGCCGCAGCTTCGCGGTCGACATCCCGCTGCAGGCCGCGGCGGCACCGTGTTCGCGGATCCCGAAGTGGACCTGGCGGCCGTCGAAGCTGCCCGGCTCGTACTGGTCGGCGTCGCCGAGCCGGACCGAGGTCGAGTCGGTCAGGTCGCAGGAGCCGGCGATCAGCCAGGGCACTTGCGCGGCGATCGCGTTCTGGACCTTGTTCGAGGCCTTGCGGGTGGCAAGGCCCTTCTCTTCGTCGGCCTCGAAGCTCGGCAGGTCGGCGTCCCAGCCGTCGGGCAGCCCGCGCCGCTGCATCAGCTCCAGCTCGGCTGCTTTCTCGGGGCTGGCGCTCTTGTAGGACTGGAACTTCTCGACCCAGGCGGTGTGCGCCTCGGCGCCGCGCTGGCCGATCACCTCGTCGAACCGCTCGCGGACGCCGTCGGGGACGAGGAACTTGGCGTCCCTGGGCCAGCCGTAGACCTCCTTGGTCAGTTCGATCTCCTCTTCGCCCAGCGGTTCGCCGTGGGCGGACTCGGTGTCCTGCTTGTTCGGCGAGCCCCAGCCGATGTGGCTGTCGACGACGATCAGGGTCGGGCGGCCGGTCTCGGCCTTGAACTCGTTGAAGGCTTTGCCGAGCAGGCCAAGGTCGTTGGCGTCGCCAACCCGGATCACGTTCCACCCGTAGCCCTCGAAGCGACTGAGGACGTCGTCGGAGAAGGCGAGCGCGGTGTCGCCGTCGATCGAGATGTGGTTGTTGTCGAAGATCCAGCAGAGGTTGTCGAGCTTCAGGTGGCCGGCGAGCGAGGCGGCTTCGTGGGAGATCCCCTCCTGCAGACAGCCGTCGCCGGCGAGGGCGTAGGCGTCGAAGTCGAAGAGCTCGGTCCCGTAGGTGGCGCCGAGCCACTTCGAGGCCATCGCCATCCCGACCGAGGTGGCGACGCCCTGGCCGAGCGGCCCGGTGGTGGTCTCGACCCCGGTGGTCCAGCGGTACTCGGGGTGGCCCGGGGTGCGCGAGTGCAGCTGGCGGAAGCTTTCGATCTGGTCGAGGCCGCAGGCCGGCTCGTCGAGGACGCTGTAGTCCGCATCGACCCTCTTGACGCCGGCGAGGAAGATCATCGAGTAGAGGAGCATCGAGGCGTGGCCGGCCGAGAGCACGAAGCGGTCGCGGTTCGGCCAGACCGGATTCGCCGGGTCGTAGCGCAGGTGGTTCTGCCAGAGCTCGTAGGCGACGGGCGCCAGCGACATCGGCGTTCCGGGGTGCCCGGAGTTCGCCTTCTGGACGGCGTCCATGGAGAGGGTGCGGATGGTGTTGATGGCGAGCTGATCGATGTCCTGAGTCATTGGGGCGATCCTAGCCGCAATGAACACACCATCCGATCAAGGCAATAGAGGGGATCGGAGAGCGACGCATTTAGTTGCACGTAGTGCGTTCATAAACGACATAAAAACATCTGTATAGCTATTTTAGCGATGTTATACTGTCGATTTGATGACGCTGCGTGCAACTTATTCCCCCCGCACCATCGAGGCGGCTGAACTGCTCGGCGCCCGGATCCGCCTCGGCCGCCGGGAACGCCACTGGACCCTCGAGGGGCTCGCGGAGCGTGTGGGTGTGGGCGTCGTGACGATGCGAAAGATCGAGCAGGGAGATCCCAGCGTGCGCCTTGGTGCGGTGTTCGAGGCGGCGAACCTGACGGGAGTCACCCTCTTCGATCAAGACCCATCACGCCTCTCGCTGGAATCTGACCGCATCCACGACCGACTGGCCCTGCTGCCCAGCCGGATACGGAAGCCGAAGGAAGTCGACGATGCCTTCTGAACCGCCGCAGGTCTTCGCCTGGGTCTGGCTTCCCGGTGTCGCCGAGCCGGTGGTTGCCGGCCGTCTCGATCCCGTCGGGCCGATCGTCAACTTCACCTATGGACGCAGCTACCTGGAGCGGGAGAACGCCATCCCGCTGTACCTGCCCGAGCTGCCGCTCGAACCGGGGCAGATCTCTCCCCTTGTCGGAGAGATCCAGGGCTGCATCGCGGACGCCGGGCCCGACGCCTGGGGGCAACGGGTAATTCTCAACCGCCTCACCGGCAGGGCCGATGCCGAAGCAGCGGAGCTCGGACCGCTCACCTACCTGCTCGAGTCCGGCTCTGACCGGATCGGTGCGCTCGACTTCCAGACCTCGCCGCGAGAGTACGTTCCTCGCGCGCTGGACCACGCCGGCATCGATGAGCTCGCCGAGGCAGCGGATCGGGTCGAGCAGGGAATTCCCCTGTCGCCGGAACTCGACCAGGCGCTCCTGCACGGCAGCTCGGTTGGCGGGGCGCGCCCGAAGGCACTGCTCGGCGATGGCGTAAGCGGGCTGATCGCCAAGTTCAGCTCGACCACCGACACCTTTCCGGTCGTCAAGGGCGAGTTCGTGGCGATGGAGCTGGCCGGCCGCGTGGGCATCGAAGCCGCGGCGGTGCGACCGGCGACCACCCACGGGCGCGATGCCCTGCTGGTCGAGCGCTTCGACCGCCCGGGCGGGGGTCGGCGCCGCGCGATGGTCTCCGCGCTGACGATGCTGGGACTGGACGAGGCAGGTGCTCGTTACGGGAGCTATGCGGACCTCGCGGATCTCGTCCGTGCCCGCTTCACCGAGCCCGCCCGGACCCTGCGGGAGCTCTTCTCACGGATCGTCTTCAACATCCTCTGCAGCAACAACGACGACCATCCCCGCAACCACGCGGCCTTCTGGAATGGGGAGGCGCTGACGCTGACTCCCGCCTACGACATTTGCCCGCAACCGCGGAGCGGTGGCGAGACGGCCCAGATCATGGCCATTGGAAGAGACGGCTGGCGCATGAGCCAGGTCGCCGGCTGCGTCGAGCGCGCCTCGATCTACCTGCTCGACGAGGCCGAGGCGCGCGAGATCGTCGACAACCAGATCGAGACGATCGAGGGGCAGTGGGACGAAGTTTGCGACCTCGCCGGCCTTACCGAGGTCGACCGGGCGTGGTTCTGGAAGCGGCAGTTCCTCAACCCCTACGCACTGGAGGGCTACGGGCGCTGGGCCTAAGGCTCGATCCGGGTGACGGTGCCGTCTCCGTTGTTTGCGACCCAAACCGCGTCGCCGCCGACCGCGACGGCCCCCGGCTCGGGGCCGACCTGGATCGGATCGCCCTCGACCCCACCGCTCTCGAGGTCGATCCGAGACACCGCGTCGTGCTCGCGGTCGGCGACCCAGACGGAGCTGGTGCCGGCGTCGATCCCGCCCGGGTGACCGTCGATTTCGATCTTGTCGACCACCGACCGCAGGGAGGGGTCGACTTTGGCCACGGTGCCATCACGGCTGTTCGCGATCCAGACGAAGCCGCCGGCGACGGTGAGGCCGGCGGGGCCGCGGCCGACGCGGATCGGTTCGCCGGCGACGAGGGTGCCCGGGTCGAGCCGGCGGACCACGCCGGAGTCGGCGATCGCCACCCAGAGGCCGGCGTCGCCCCAGGCGAGGCGCAGCCCCGGCGCCTGCGGCGGCAGGCCGCCGCGGTAGAGGTCGGCTCCTTCGGCGTTGACCGCGCTGACCCCCCTGCCGCCGAGGTCGGCGAGCCAGACCCGGTTGCCACCGAGGGCGATCGGCCCGGGCTCACCCGGCACGGGGACTTCCTTCACCCGGCCGCTGTGCGGTTCGAGTCGGAGCAGGACGCCGTCGTCGGGGTTCGTCACCCAGGTCCACTTGCTGCCGACAGCTACCCCGGAGACGCCTTCGCCGAGATTGCGGGTGGAGAGGACCTCGCCGCTGCCGGGATCGAGCCTGGTCAGGGTGCCGTCCTTTTCGCTCGTCACCCAGACCGCCTTCGGGCCGGCGTCGAGCCGCAGCGGGGGCGTCCCGACCGCGATCGGATCCGAGACCTCTGGCCCTTCGTCGCCGAGCAGGAGGAAGAGGGCGGCGGCGACCATCGCCAGCACGAAGACTGCGATGCCGCTCACGAGCCAGGCGGTCGCCCTCCCTCCCATCCGGCGGAAGAGGCCGCGCGAGCGGTCGGGAACGGTGGTGCGCTCGCTGTGGTCGCGGGAGAGGATCGCGGTCGGCCGCACCTCCGAGCCCGCGGCGCCGCGGGCGGCGGCAAGCAGGGCGCCGGCGGTGGCGTAGCGGGCGGTCGGGTCCTTGGCGACGGCGCGGCGAATCGCCTCGTCGACCCCCTGCGGCATCTCCGGGGGGGTATCGGCTTCCTCGCGCTAGAAGGGGGGAATACCGGTGATCGACTCGTAGAGGACGCAGCCGAGGGAGTAGATGTCGGCAGCCGGGCCGATCGAGTCCCCCCGCCACTGCTCCGGCGACATGTACTGAGCGGTGCCGACGACCGAGGCGCTGCTGGCGGCGCCGCTCTCGTCGACGGCTTTGGCGAGACCGAAGTCGGAGAGGTAGGCGCGGTCGCCCTCGACGAGGATGTTCTGCGGCTTGACGTCGCGGTGGACGATGCCGGCGGCGTGGGCGGCGTCGAGCGCGTCGGCGACCTGGGCGAGGAGGTTGATCGCCCGCTGCGGCGGCAGCGGTCCCTCGGTGTCGATCAGCTTGCGCAGGTCGCCGCCCTCGACCAGCCGCATGATCACCAGCAGCTCGCCGTCGACCTCGCGCGAGTCGTAGATCGGCACCACCGAGGGGTGCTCGAGGCGGGCGGCGAGGCGGGACTCGCGCAGGAAGCGCTCGCGGAAGCCGCGGCGATCGGCCAGCTCGCGAGCGATCACCTTCAGCGCCACGGGCCGGTCGAGGCCGACATGGGTGGCGCGGTAGACGACGCCCATGCCGCCGCGCGCGATCAGCCCTTCGAGGCGGTAACCGGCGACCTCATCGCCAATGGAAAAATCCCCCACCCGGCCGTTATAGCCGGATGGGGGACGGAACCGCTGACTGGTCGCCGCGGGTTACCGACGTTGCGGCACCGGCTGCCAGTCGATCACCGGGCCGAGGACCGTGCCTTCGCCCTCGTCGAAGTCGTACCCCTGGGCGAGGCTGGACTGACGACGGGTGGCGGTGGCGATCGAGACCAGCTGCTGTTCCTCGCCGACCGCGACGAAGGCGGCGACGCGCTTGCCGTCAGAGGAGAAGACGGAGCTCGTCTCCGACTGGTCCGGGAGCTGGCTCAGCTTGCGCGCTTTCGCGTTGCCGATCCTCTTCACCCAGAGGCCCTGGGCGCGGCGGAAGATCAGCGTCTTGCCGTTCGGGGCGACGTCTTCCACGTAGGCGGAGCCGACACCGGCGACCTGCGGCTTCAGCCTGCTGCCGGTGGGCCCCATCGTGTAGATGTCGGCGTAGGCAGCCGGGCCGGGGGCGCTCTCGCCGCGGCTGAAGACGATGCCGCCGGCGAAGTAACGGGGGGCGAACTCGTCGACACCGGCGGTCGGCGTCAGACGGCGGGGGCTCGAACCGCCCGACCGGACGATCGCGATGTCGTCGTTGCCGCCGCCGTTGCTCGGCTTGATCGACGCGCTGGTACGAACGAAGACGATCCATTTGCCGTCGGGCGAGAAGGCGGCATCGTGGTTGTCGCCGCTGCTGACAAGCGCCCGCAGGCCACCGCCGGTGGCTCCCACCGCGTAGAGACTGGCGGGACCGCCGAGCGTGGCGCGTCGCTCGAAGACGACGTATTTCCCGTTGGGGGCGACCTTCGGCAGCGAGTCGATCTCCGGGCCGCTGGACAGCTGCCGCTGGCCGGAGCCGTCGGGCCGCACCGAGAAGATGTCGCCGCCGCGGGCGAAGGCGATCGTGCGCCCGTCCGGCGAGAAGTTCGGTTCGGTGTCGGTCGGCTCTTCGGTCAGCTGATTGAGGCGGCCGTCTTTGACGGCGAAGAGGCCGCCTTTGAGCTCATCCCCGACTTTCGAGGATTTGGAGAAGACGACCGCGCCCGAGTTGGACGCCGCCGAGGCCGCCGCCGGGACCACGAGGGCAACCAGCGCGAACATTGCGATCAGGGTCTTCTTGAACATCGTTTGCTCCTTTCACGAGCAATAGGTGACTTGATGCACCAATGCTCGGGTCCAGAGCCGTGCCGACCAATGACAGCGGGTTCACCTACCGGGCCACAAATGGCCCGGTGCGGGTCAGCGAGGACGATCGAGGCCCAGCTCGATGACGCGCGCCGCGATCTGCCTGGGGCGGTCGCGGCCGGCGTCGCCGGGGATTTCGAGCTTGGCGGCGAGAGCGTCGAGGCGGCGCTGGGCGGTGCGCTCGGAGACGTGCAGCTCGGCGGCAATCTCGGCCCGGGTGGCGGGTCGGCCGGCGAAGGCGCCCTCGCTGCGGTAGGGGGCAACGAGGGCGGCGGCGGTGGCCCGCTCCTCCGCGCTCAGGGCCACGGCGGGCTCACTGGCGGCGACGGTGGCCCCGACCGGGGTCACCGATCCCGTCTTCACTTCCAGCCTGTGAGCTCCGACGATCAGGGTGTCGCCGTCGCGCAGGCGCCGCGGCCGGTCCAGCGGCTCGCCATTGAGTGCGGTGCCGTTGCGACTGTCGAGGTCGGTCGCCATCAGCACGTCGCCGCGGCGCTCGATCTCCAGGTGGTTCCAGGAGACTTCCTCGTCGTCGAGCACGACGTCGGCCTCGGGCGCGCGCCCAACCACCGTCCGCTCCCCACTCAACGCAAAAGAGCGCGGCGCCTCACCGCTGGAGGAAATCCACAGCCTCGGCTCCATCGCGCGAGCATAGATCGGAGACAGGACCCGCGGGCCTGCCGGCTAGTAGCGGTAGTGGTCCGGCTTGAACGGGCCCTCGACCGGGACGCCGAGGTATGAGGACTGCTCCGGGCTCAGCTCGGTCAGCTCCACTCCGAGCGCCGCCAGGTGCAGCCGGGCGACTTTCTCGTCGAGGTGCTTGGGGAGGACGTAGACCGCGGACTCGCCGCCGTATTTGTCCTCGCGGTGGGCGAAGAGCTCGATCTGGGCGATCACCTGGTTGGTGAACGAGTTCGACATCACGAAGCTCGGGTGGCCGGTCGCGTTGCCGAGGTTCAGCAGGCGCCCTTCGGAGAGGACGATGATCGCGTGGCCGTCGGGGAACTTCCACTCGTCGACCTGCGGCTTGACCTCGGTCCGCTCGGCGTCGGACTCTTCCAGCGAGGCCATCTCGATCTCGTTGTCGAAGTGGCCGATGTTGCCGACGATCGCGTTGTGCTTCATCCGCCGCATGTGGGCGAGGGTGATGATGTCCTTGTTGCCGGTTGCGGTGACGAAGATGTCGGCGGTCTCGACGACTTCCTCGAGCTTGCGGACCTCGTAGCCCTCCATCGCCGCCTGCAGGGCGCAGATCGGGTCGATCTCGGTGACGATCACGCGGGCGCCCTGGCCACGGAGGCTGGAGGCGCAGCCCTTGCCGACGTCGCCGTAGCCGCAGATGACGGCGACCTTGCCGCCGATCATCACGTCGGTGCCGCGGTTGATCCCGTCAACCAGCGAGTGGCGACAGCCGTAGAGGTTGTCGAACTTCGACTTGGTGACCGAGTCGTTGACGTTGATCGCCGGGAAGAGCAGGTCGCCGGTCTCGGCCAACTGGTAGAGCCGGTGGACACCGGTGGTCGTCTCCTCGGTTACGCCCTTGATGTTGGCGGCGATCTTCGTCCAGCGCTGCGGGTCCTCCTCGAGGCTGCGCTGCAGCGTCTGCAGGACGATCTTGAACTCCTCCGATTCGGCCGAGGCGGGGTCCGGGACCGAACCCGCCTTCTCGAACTCGACGCCCTTGTGGACGAGCAGGGTCGCGTCGCCACCGTCGTCGAGGATCATGTTCGGGCCCGCGCCGTCGGGCCAGTTCAGCGCCTGCTCGGTGCACCACCAGTACTCCTCCAGGGTCTCGCCTTTCCAGGCGTAGACGGGGATGCCGGCGGCGGCGATCGCGGCGGCGGCGTGGTCCTGGGTGCTGAAGATGTTGCAGCTCGCCCAGCGCACCTCGGCACCGAGCGCGACCAGGGTCTCGATCAGGACCGCGGTCTGGATCGTCATGTGGAGCGAGCCGGTGATCCGGGCGCCCTGCAGCGGCTGCGAGGCGCCGTACTCGTCGCGCGTCTGCATCAGGCCCGGCATCTCGACCTCGGCGAGGGAGATCTCCTTGCGGCCGAAGTCGGCGAGGCCGATATCGGCAACCTTGTAGTCCTGCTGGGTCTCGGTGGCGGTCGCGCTGGTAGAAGTCATTAGAGAAAGGTACCGTGCCGATCGTGAGCACGGCGGACACCGAGAAGCGGCTCGCCGCCGAGGCGGCCGCCGAGCTGGTCGAGAGCGGAATGACGGTGGGTTTGGGGACCGGTTCGACGGTCGCCCACCTGCTGCCGGCGATCGCCCGCCGCGACCTGGAGGGGATCCGCTGCGTCGCCACCTCCGCGGCGACCGAGGAACAGGCGCGTGAGCTGGGAGTTCCGGTCGAGGACTTCGACTCCCTCACCCGCCTCGACATCGCGATCGACGGCACCGACGAGGTGACGCCGGACGGCTGGCTGATCAAGGGCGGAGGCGGCGCCCACCTGCGCGAGAAGGTCGTCGCCGCGGCGGCCGAGCGCTTCGTCGTCATCGCCGACTTGAGCAAGCCGGTGGACGCGCTTCGCGGGCCGGTGCCACTGGAGCTGTTCGGCTTCGGAGCCGCCTCGACCCTGGAGCGGCTGGGGTCCGACGTGCGGCTGCGCGACGTGCCCCGCAGCCCCGACGGCGGCCTGATCGCCGACTACGGCGGCCCCGGCTTGGACGACCCGGCGGCGCTGGCGGCGCGGCTGGAGGCCGACCCCGGCGTGTCGGCGCACGGGCTGTTCCCACCGGCGATGGTCTCCGAGTTGATCGTCGGCACCGGCGAATCGGTCGACAGGCACCGCTTCCAGCGCTGACGGGCCGTACTTCCAGCCCGATGAGGGCCAGTCGACTCTCTTTCCTGAATTGCTGACTTTGTCGTTGTCGCAAAATTAGAAAAACAGGAAACTTCCCTTCTCCAGTGAACTGTCGAGTGGCTTCGGGCACGACTTCCTGAGAATCGAGGCACGCCGCTCGCTTCCGGTCGCAGACTTCACGACGGACGGAGACCTCGCGGTCGATCCGGCGCTGCTCGCCGACGAACCGATCCTCGAAGAGTGCTGTTCGGCGTCCCCAACGGGCGCGGCATCGCGATGGCTTCGGAGGCGTTGCGACTCGCGATGCCGATGGAGCGGGTGAGGGCGATCTCCCTCAATTCCGCGGCAGACCTTGCCGGCGCGACAAGCGAATGAGGCCTGCTTCCGCTCCCCCTCGATCCAGGGTTAGGGTGGGCGGAACCACTTCCCGAGGAGAGCACATGACCGACTTCAGTGGGCTGGCGATCGCCGGCCGCATCGCGACCCCCGCCGACGCCGACTGGGATCAGGCACGGATGGGATGGAACCTCGTCGCCGACCCGCGGCCGAGCGCGGTCGCCTTCGTCGAGAGCGGCGGCGACATCGCCGCCGTGGTCCGCTTTGCGGCCGAGAACGGCCTGCGCGTCTCCGGCCAGGGAACCGGCCACGGAGCCGCTGCCCTCGACGCGCTGGATGACACGGTCCTGATCAAGACCGAGCGGATGAAGGGCATCGAGGTCGACGCCGGCGCGGCGACCGCGCGGGTAGAGCCCGGGGTGCTCTCGGTCGAGCTGGCCGAAGCCGCGCAGGCACACGGGCTCAGCTCGCTGCCGGGCTCCTCGCCCGACGTCGGCGTCACCGGCTTCCACCTCGGCGGCGGCCTCAGCTGGTTCGGCCGCAAGTACGGGTTCGCCTGCAACCGGCTGCGCGCGATCGAGCTGGTCACCGCCGACGGCGAGGCGCGGACCGTCGACGCGGACAACGGCCCCGACCTCTTCTGGGCTCTGCGCGGGGGAGGCGGCAGCTACGCGATCGTCACCGCCCTGCACATCGACCTGGTCCCGGTCACCGACGCCTACGCCGGGGCTTTCCTCTGGCCGGCCGCGGTCGGCGCCGATGCCGTCCGCATCTACCGCGACTGGGCGGCCGGGGCCGGCGAGAACGTCACCTCCGTCGTCCGCTTCCTCACCCCGCCGGACGTCCCCGACGTCCCGGAGCCGCTGCGAAACACGCCGCTGCTGACGATCGACGGCGCCTTCATCGGCAGCCGCGAGGAGGGCGAAGCCGCCTTCGCGCCGCTGCTGGAGATCGGCGAGCCGATGATGAGCACCTTCGACCAGGTCCCGCCCGCTGCGCTCTGCCGGATCCACATGGACCCCGAGCAGCCGGTGCCGGGCCTCGGCCACCACACGGTGGTGCGCGAGCTGCCGGACGAGGCGATCGACGTCTTCGTCTCCCTCGCCGGACCCGACTCCGGCACGCCGTTGCTGCTGACCGAGCTGCGCCACATGGGCGGGGCGATGTCCCGCCCCGATGCGAACGGCGGCGCCCTCTCCCACCTCGACGCCGAGTTCGCGTTGCTCGGGATCGGGATGCCGATGACGCCGGAGCTGGGCGAGGCGATCAACGACCGGCTCGACCAGCTCGAGGAGGAGCTGTCCCCCTGGGGAGCCGACGGCGGCTACTTCAACTTCGCCGAGCGACCCTGCGACGCCGACGCGATCCTCTCCCCGGAGGTCTGCGCCCGCCTCGCCGAGGTGAAGCGCAAGTGGGACCCCGACGGCCGCATCCTCGGCAGCCACGCGGTCTCGCTGGATCCCGCGAGCTAAGGCGGGTTTGCGGCGGAGATCTCCGCCAGGCGTCTATAGGAGGGGTCGTCCTCGCCGACCAGGCCGGCGACCGCCGTGACAGCCGCATCGACGTCCTCTGGCGTCGCCAGCGCCACCTCCTCGATGTCGCCCCAGTCCCTGGTGCGGGCGAAGAACGACTTGAAGATCACCAGTGAGGCGCAATCGAGGACCGGGATCTGAGATCCCTGCATATCGACCCAGAGAACGCCATTCGCCACCTCCTCATGCAGCGGCAGGTTGTTGAGGAAGACGTCGATCGGCACCCCGTCCCAGAAGAGCCGGGTCTGCCCGTCTCGGACCACGCTCTCGATATCGCTCTCCTCGACCCGAACTCCCTCGGGAAGTGCCGCCAAGACATCGGCTGCCTTCTTTGCGTCAACGAAGACGTTGACGTCGAGATCGCGGGTCCCCCGCGGCTCCTGTACGCAGTAGGCGAGGGCAATGGCGCCGCCGAAGGCATGCGGCAGCGAGCGCTGCTTCAAGGCCTCGTGAACCGCAAGGAGCTTTTCGACGAGCTCGGCGTTCATGCGGCACCCTTGGCGATCCGGTCCTTCAAAGGGGGATACGCCATCTCTGCTCGTGGCCTGTAGGGAAGCGCCTCGGCGAGACCGAGAACCTGATTCAGGATCTTTCCGGCCCGCTCCGGATCCACCGGCGGCCTGCGCTCCTCCACGCCCAACCGCACCCCCCCGGCCGCCGCGATCCGCAGCAATGCATCGGCGCCAGGCTCGCGATGCCCCCTGAGATAGGCGTTGAGAACCGAACGCGGCAACCCGGCACGGCGGGCGAGCTCGGCCTGACTGAGCCCGCTTCGAGCGAGGACGGAAGCCACCAGGGTCGCTGCGGTCATTCGAATATGTTATCGAATTAGCTAACAGAATCGTGCATTTGGGCGATTCAGGCACCCGGCGGTTCCTTAAGATGCACGCGTGCCCCAGGACCTGAAGTGGATTTTCGACCTCTCCCTCCCCGATCAGAGGGACGAGATCCTCGCCCTGGAGCCGCCCGCGGAGCGGCTCGGTCCGATCGCCGGGAAAGAGGTCGACTTCGAGGTCCTCTCCCACCTGCGACATCTCTGGCTGAACATGGGCAGGTCGACCGAGATCGTCGCCGAGCTGGTCGGCGACTCCGAAGCCGAGGACGGCGATTCGGCCTACTGGAGAGCGTTCGGCAAGCTGGGGTCGTACTACGCGTATCTCGCCTGCCGAGCCACGAGGGAGGACCCGCTGCGGTTCTTCGCCTGGCTGTCCGACAACGTGGCACTGGCGGCCTCCTCGGACAACAGCAAACGAGCCGACACCCTGACGACCCAGCTCCGAAGCGTGCTGAGCGACGTCACCCTCGACCCGACCGAACGGAGGGATCGTGCCCTGGAAATCAGGGCAGAGCTGAATCATGCGCTGGCGGCCAACATCGCGATCGGAAACATCCTCAGCTTCGACCGGGCGCAACTGGGGCCGATGATCGTCCATGCCGCGCTGATTCTGGATCAGTCCTCACCTTCAGAGCTCGACAAGGACGCATACGCGTTCGAGTACCTGGCCACCTTCAACCAGAGGATCATCGAATCCAGTGGCGCGATCGGCCCCATGCTCGGTTGCCTCATGAGGGAGCTTCTGGCCTACGGCGAATACGTCTTCCTCGAGCGGGCCAAACACGTGGCCAAGCAGTCCGTTGAAGGAGCCTTATCCAGCGAATGGCTGGAAGAGCTGACGCAGCTCAGCCGCAGAACCTCGACCGTGGCCGAGAAGTACGGAGAGAAGAAGATCGAGGGACGGTTCGAGCGCCACCTGGCGCTGCTCTTCCAGACGTTCGGGTTCAGCACGGTGCCCGCTGTCTCAGGGGAGCCGGCAGCCGATCTGCTCTGCATCGCCCGGGACGGCTCGGAGAGATTCACCTTCCTGGTCGACGCCAAGTCCAGCAAGAAGCCCTACGCGTTTCCGAAAGCCGATCAGCGGGCCATGGTGGACTACGTTCGGGAGACCGCCAGGTCGCTGTCGGACCTGCCGCCGCTGAGGTTTGCCCTCATCGTCGGCAACGGCCCCGCGAAGAAAGTGGAGGAAAAGCTCGCAAAGCTCGAAGCCGAAGTGGGACTCCCACTTCGGTTCGTCGACGCAGAGGAGCTTGCCGACTTCCGCCGGCAGCACAACGGCCTCGTCCGTTCGGACTTCCTCCTCGACATGGTGCTGAACGGGGGAAGGGTGGTCGCGACCGAGGACTGGGAAAAGCTCCTGAGCCGACACGGCGCCCTGGAGGAGACCTATGCGAAATTCGTCCGCGACATGCGTTCCATCAGCCTCGACTAGCTAGGGCTTCTGCCGCGGTGCGCCGGCTGCCGCCTCGTCCGCGACGACCAGCATGTCGTCGTTCTTCACCCTGCCGGCCGGGATCGACTCGTCGCCCTCGAGCAGCTTCGCCAGCGGCTCCTTCTTGTCGGGGCCGGTGACCAGCCAGACGATGCGGCGGGCGCTGCTCAGCGCCGGATAGGTGAGGGTCATGCGGTGGTGGTCCTGGTAGGCGGTCCCGGTCAGGGCGACGCGCCTGTCGCCGACCTCGAGGACCGGGTCGCCGGGGACCAGCGAGGCGGTGTGGCCGTCGGGGCCGAGGCCGAGGTGGACGAGGTCGAGTCGGTCCGGCAGCGAGCCTTCGTACTCGCGGGCGGCGGTCTCGAGGTCGCGCTGGGTGACCGGCATCGGCCGCAGGGCCGGCTGGTGCTCCATCGAGAGGCCGAGGACCATGTGGGTGAGGTTGCGGGCCGGATCGCCGGGCGCGGCGATCCGCTCGTCGACCTGGAAGAGCTCGGTCTCGCTCCAGGGCATCCCTTCCAGCTCGCCGAGGATCGCCAGCATCGCCCAGGGCGAGCGGCCGCCGCTCATCGCGAAGGCGAAGCTGCCGCGCTCGGCGGCGGCCTGGTCGCCGGCGGCGGCGATCAGCTCGGCGGCGCGGCGCGAGGCCGCCTTCTCGTCGCCGGCGACCTCGAGCTCGATCGCCACCGGCTCAGCTTGCCTTCTCGTCGTGGCCGCCGAACTGCTTGCGCATCGCCGAGAGCACCTTGTCGCCGTAGTCGCCGAGACCGCGCGAGTAGAAGCGCTCGTGCAGGGCGGTGGTGAGAACCGGGGTCGGCACCCCCTCGTCGATCGCCGCGATCGCCGTCCAGCGCCCCTCGCCGGAGTCGGAGACGCGGCCCTCGAAGCCGGAGAGGTCGGGGGATTCCTGCAGCGCTGCCGCGGTCAGGTCGAGCAGCCAGGAGCCGATCACGCTGCCGCGCCGCCAGACCTCGGCGACCTCGGGCAGGTCGAGGTCGTACTGGTAGTACTCGGGGTGGTCGAGCGGCGCGGTCTCGGCGTCGGCCTCGCGCTGGACCTTGCCGGCGTTGGCGTTCTTCAGCACGTTGAGGCCCTCGGCGTAGGCGGCCATCACCCCGTACTCGATCCCGTTGTGGACCATCTTCACGAAGTGCCCCGCCCCGTTCGGGCCGCAGTGGAGGTAGCCCTGCTCGGAGGCCGAGGGGTCGCCGGAGCGCCCCGGGGTCCGCTCGACGTCGCCCAGCCCCGGCGCCAGGCTGGCGAAGATCGGGTCGAGCCGCTGCACCGCCCCGTCCGGCCCGCCGATCATCAGGCAGTAGCCGCGGTCGAGGCCGAAGACGCCGCCGCTGGTCCCGCAGTCGACGTAGTCGATCCCCTGCTCCCCCACCTTGGCGGCGCGGCGGATGTCGTCGCGGTAGTAGGAGTTGCCGCCGTCGACGATCGCGTCGCCGGAATCGAGCGCCGCGGCGACGGCCTCGACCGTCTGCTCGGTGATCTCGCCGGCCGGGACCATCACCCAGACCGCCCGCGGCGCGCTCAGCTTCGCCGCCAGGTCCTCGAGCGAGGAGGCGCCGGTCGCGCCCTCGCCTTCGAGGCCGGAAACGGCATCGGGGTTGACGTCGTAGGCGACGATCTCGTGACCGTCGCGCATCAGGCGCCGGGCCATGTTCGCTCCCATCCGACCGAGCCCGACGATTCCGAGTTGCATGCAGACCTCCGCTGGTGGCGATGTAGGGACGTGCGGACGATAGCCTCCCCGCCGATGGGCAAGGCCACCAAGCACTCGGACGCAGCCGCCGACGTGCTCGCGATCTTCGGGATCAGCGGCGACCTGGCGAAGAAAATGACCTTCCGGGCGCTCTACCGGCTGGAGGCGCGGGGGAAGCTCGACTGCCCGATCGTCGGCGTCGCGATCGACGAGTGGGACGACGAGCAGCTGCGCCAGCATGCCCGCGACGCGATCGGCGCCACCGTCGCCGAGCCCGACGAGGACGTCTTCGCCCGGCTCGCGGAGCGGCTCACCTACGTCCAGGGCGACTACGCCGACCCCGACACCTTCTCCCGGGTCGGCGCGGCGCTCGGCGACGCCAAGCAGCCGGTCTTCTACCTGGAGATCCCGCCCTCGCTGTTCGCCACCGTGGTCCAGGGCCTCGGAGCGGCCGGCCTGACCGAGAACGCGCACGTGGTGATCGAGAAGCCCTTCGGCCACGACCTCGAATCGGCCCGCGAGCTCAACGCCGAGCTCTGCTCGGTCCTGCGCGAGGAGCAGATCCTCCGCATCGACCACTACCTCGGCAAGGAGCCGGTGCTGGACATCACCTACCTGCGCTTCGCCAACGCGCTGCTGGAGCCGGTCTGGAACCGCGAGCACGTCTCCCACGTGCAGATGACGATCGCCGAGAACTTCGGGGTCGACGACCGCGGCCGCTTCTACGACGCGGTCGGGGCGATGCGCGACGTGATCCAGAACCACGCCCTGCAGGTGCTGGGCCTGATCGGGATGGAGCCGCCGACCGGCAACTCCCCCGACAGCGTCCGCGACAAGAAGCTGGAGTTCTTCAAGGCGATGCGGGCGGCCGACCCGAAGCGCTACGTGCGCGGCCAGTACGACGGCTTCCTCGAGGTCACCGACGTGGCGCCGGACTCGACCACCGAGACCTTCGCCGCGGTCGAGCTCGAGGTCGACAACTGGCGCTGGGCGGGAGTCCCGTTCTTCATCCGCGCCGGCAAGTGCCTGCCGGCGAAGGCGAGCGAGGTGACGGTCTTCTTCAAGCGTCCGCCCCAGCTCGGAATCGGCCACGGGAAGACGCCGGAACCGAACCAGGTGACGATCCGGATCGAGCCGAAGCCGGGGGCGCGGATCCGCCTCTACGCGAAGCAGGCGGGCGAGGAGGCGTTCCAGACCTCTGACCTGGAGGTCCTCTTCGAGAAGGTGCCGGGCGAGGACCCCGAGCCCTACGAGCGCCTGCTCGGCGACGCGATCGCCGGCAACCATCAGCTCTTCACCCGCCAGGACGCGATCGAGGAGACCTGGCGCGTGGTCGAGCCGCTGCTCGACGAGCCGGGTCCGGCGCTTCCCTACGAGCCCGGCACCTGGGGTCCGGATGAGGCCGGCGACCTGCTCCGCGGCACCGGCCAGTGGGCCAAGCCCTGGCTGCCGAGCGCCTGAATCCCTAGTTCCCTGCTAGGTTTTCGGTCTCCCTAATTAGGGGCGCCTAACAGTGCTGCGTCCCTCGCCCTCTCTGCACCAATGTCACCGCTCACGCGCCGCACCCTGCTTACCTCCGCCGGAGTCGGAGCCGCCGGCCTCGGGCTCGGCGCCAGCGGCTACCTGATCGGCCACGAGTCCGCCGAGGCCAGCGGCGAAGGCACCGGGACGGTTTCGTACTACGGCGAGCACCAGGCCGGGATCGCGACCGCCGCCCAGGACCGGCTCCACTTCGCCGCCTTCGACCTCCTCACCGAAGACCCGGCCGAGCTGCGCGAGCTGATGCGGGAGTGGACCCTGGCCGCCGCCGAGGCGGCCGAGGGCGAGATGATCGGCGACGACAACGACGTGCCGCTGGCGCCGCCGGAGGACACCGGCGAGACCGTCGGCCTCCTCCCCTCCCGCCTCACCGTCACCTTCGGCTTCGGCCCGAGCCTCTTCGACAAACCCGGCCTCGGGCTGCGCGGCAAGCGGCCGGCGGCGCTGCAGCCGCTCCCCCCGCTCCCCGCCGACGAGCTGAACCCGGCCGAAAGCGGCGGCGACGTCTGCATCCAGGCCTGCTCCGACGACCCCCAGGTCGCCTTCCACGCGGTCCGCAACCTGGCCCGGATCGGCCGCGGCACGGTCGCGATGCGCTGGTCCCAGCTCGGCTTCGGCCGCACCGCCAGCACCAGCCGCAGCCAGGACACGCCGCGCAACCTGATGGGCCTGAAGGACGGCACCGCCAACATCCGCGCCGAGGACGCCGAGGCGATGGAGAAGTTCGTCTGGGTCGGCGACGAAGGACCGGCCTGGCTGCGCGGCGGCAGCTACCTGGTCGCGCGCCGGATCCGGATGCTGCTCGAGGTCTGGGACCGGGCCTCGCTGCAGGACCAGGAGCGGACGATCGGCCGCCACAAGTACAGCGGCGCCCCGCTCGGCGGGCAGGACGAGTTCGAATCGCTGCCGCTCGACGCCGAGAAGAACGGGCACCCGGTGATCCCGCCGGACGCCCACGTCCGCCTCGCCTCCGCCAGGGAGAACAACGGCGCCCGCATCCTCCGCCGCGGCTACTCGTTCACCGACGGAGTCGACGAGAGCCTCGGCGAGCTCGAAGCCGGGCTCTTCTTCATCAGCTTCCAGCGCCACCCGGAGCAGTTCGTCGCGATCCAGCGTCAGCTCGGCTCGATGGACGCGCTCAACGAGTACATCAAGCACGTCGGCAGCGCCGTCTTCGCCGTGCCCCCGGGAGCCACCCCCGGCGGCTACGTCGGCGAAGACCTCCTCTCCTAACCCCAACTCAAAGGAGCTCCACCCCAGATGCACCGAAATCTCGTCCGAACCCTTTTCTGCCTGGGGGCCGTCGGCCTCCTCGCCGTCTTCGCCACCGCCTGCGGGTCGAGCGATGACGACACCACCTCCGGCTCGTCCGACGCCGAGCTGCTCAGCTTCACGCTGACCGATACCGGTTGCGACCCGGTCGACGCCGAGGCGCCCGCCGGCCCGATCACCTTCGAGGTCGAAAACACCAGCTCCAACCCCGACGTCCACGAGCTCGAGGTCCTGGATGGGGAAACGGTGCTCGGCGAGACGCCGGACCTATCCGAGGGCGACAGCGGCACCTTCACCCTCACCCTCGAGGCAGGCGAGTACACCCTGCTCTGCCCCGGCACCGACGGCGACAGCGGCACCCTGACCGTCAGCGGCGAGCTGAACACGGAGAGCAGCCCCGAGGTCGAAGAAGCGGTCGCGACCTACCGCGAATACCTCGAGGAAAACACCGCCGAGCTGGTCGAAGCGACCGAACCGTTCGTCGCCGCCGTGGTTGCCGGCGATATCGCCGAAGCGAAAAATCTCTACCCCGCGGCCCGCATCCCGTACGAGCGGATCGAGCCCGTGGCCGAGTCCTTCGGCAGCCTCGACCCCCGCATCGACGCGCGTGAAAACGATGTCCCGGCGAGTGAATTCGAAGGCTTCCACCGGCTCGAGAAAGCCCTCTGGGAAGAAGAAAGCCTGAAGGGCATGGCGCCGGTCGCCGAACAGCTTCTGGCCGACGTCGAAGAACTGGCTGAAAAGGTGAAGACCGTCGAACTGCAGGCCGTGCAGATCGCCAACGGCGCCAACGAGCTCCTCGGCGAGGTCTCGGCATCGAAGATCACCGGCGAGGAGGAGCGCTACTCCCACATCGACCTGGTCGACTTCGAGGCCAACGTCGAAGGGTCGGAGGCCGCCTTCGAAGCGGTGAAGCCGCTGCTCGAGCCGGACAACGCCGACCTGGCGGGCGAAATCGAAGCCGACTTCAAGATGGTCTTCAACTCGCTCGAGCCCTACCGGACCGAGGACGGGTTCGTCCCCTACACGGACCTGAGCAAGGCCGACACCAAGAAGCTGGCGGTTGGGATCGACACGCTGGCGGAGAAGCTGAGTTTGGTTCCGGCGGCTATTGCGCAGGCGGAACACGAGTAGGCGTTGGGGTCCGCCGGCCTAGGGACGATTGTTCCTGGCCGGCGGGTCCTGTCTCCGATATTGGGCTCTCCCTCGCGGGAGAGTCCTCAATATCGTCGCCACCCGCCGGTGATTTGCCTATGGTGGCCGGTCCGATGGCCGGAGAGGAGAAAAAAGCCGATGAGCTGCTGAGCGCCCTTGGCTACCGCGAATGGCGGGCGGGTCAGAGGGAGGCGGTTGTCGCTGCCCTTGAAGGGCGGGATTCGCTGATCGTGATGCCTACCGGGGGTGGCAAGAGCCTTTGCTACCAGTTGCCCGGGCTGGCTTCGGAGGACCTGACGATCGTTGTCAGTCCTTTGATCGCCTTGATGCGGGATCAGTGGGGGAAGCTCTCGGCGCAGGGGCAGCGGGTGACGATGATCACCTCGGGGATGGAGGAATGGGAGGTCTCCGAGGCGCTGGAGATGGTGCGCGGCGACGCGCGGATCGTCTACTGCGCGCCGGAGCGGTTCGGCTCGCAGGTCTTCCTCGATGCGCTCTCCCACCGCACGATCGACCTGGTTGCGGTCGACGAGGCGCACTGCGTCTCCGAGTGGGGACACGACTTCCGCCCCGACTACCTGCGGCTGCCGCAGGTGGTGGAGCGGCTGGGGCGGCCGACGGTGATGGCCTGCACCGCGACCGCAACCCGACCGGTGGCGGCGGAGATCGCCTCCCGCTTCGGTATGCGCGAGCCGCTGCAGGTGCGCGCCGGCTTCGACCGGCCAAACATCTCCTTCGACGTCGTCGCGCTGGAGGGCAAGGGCTCGCAGGCACGGCGCCAGGCGCTGCTGGAGACGGGACTGCGCGACGCGGCCAACCTGCCGGCGATCGTCTACTGCGGCACCCGCAAGCAGACCGAAGAGGTCGCCGGGGACCTGCGCGACGCGGGGATCGCCGCGGTCGCCTACCACGCCGGCCTCGAACCCGCGCACCGAACGGCGATCCAGGAGCGCTTCATGGCCACCGACAGCGGCGTCATCTGCGCCACCAACGCCTTCGGGATGGGGGTCGACAAGCCCGACGTGCGCTCGGTCTGGCACATGACGATCCCGACCAGCGTCGAGGCCTACTACCAGGAGGCCGGCCGCGCCGGGCGCGACGGCCTGCCCGCGCGGGCGGCGATGCTGGCTTTGAAATCCGACCTCGGGCGGCTGGTCCGCTTCAACGAAGAGCGCGCCGGAGACCCCGACCTGGCGATCGCCCGCGAGCGCGGCTGGCGCGCCTACCACGCGATCAAGGAGTTCATCTACGGCAGGGAGTGCCGGCGCCGGGCCCTGCTCGACCACTTCAGCGACAGCACCGCCGGGGCGCCGCTGGAGCGCTGCTGCGGTGTCTGCGACATGCTCGACTGGCTGCCGGACCCGGACACGATCGCGGTCGGCAAGCCGGCACGGGCCCAGGCGTCCCAGGCACCCGCCCCGGAGATGGCCGCCGCCGATGCCCCCCTCTTCGAGGCGCTGAAAGCCTGGCGCCTGGGCGCCGCAGCGGACAAACCCGCCTTCACCGTCGCCAGCAACAAGACCCTGACCGCGATCGCCGCCGCCCGTCCCGGCGACGACGACTCCCTGCTCGCGATCAAAGGCGTCGGCCCTAGCTTCATCTCCAAGTACGCGCCGGAAGTGCTGGCGATCGTCACCGAGCACGCCCCCGCGGCCGAAGCCGTCTAGCCAGAAGCACCTCGCCACGATTGATGAGTTAGTTCGGCTATAGGCGTCCTAACTCATCAATCGTCGCAACCGCAATTGCAGCCGGCCTGCCTCGGTCCGGTCCAAGGCCCGCCACTTGCCACCATGGCCGCTCGGTGCCCGGCCCGCTGAAGTCCCGTGCCGCAATCGCGGTTGCCATCGCCAGCGCTCTCGCGCTGGCGCTGCTCGCTGCGCCCGCCGCCTCCGCCGACGGCCTGCTGAAACCGCCCGGCAGGCAGGTCTACTGGGGCGTCTCCGACACCGGCGACCCGGCCGACTTCGGGCAATTCGCCGACATCCTCGACAAGCACCCGGCGGTGATGCAGTCGTTCCGCACCTGGGGCACCGACTTCGACGAGGTGATCCGCCGCTGGCAGACCGCCAACGCGCGGCCGATGATCCACATCTCGACCGCCGACGGCAACACCGGCGCCGAGCTGATCACCCCGGCCCAGATCGCCGCCGGGGCCGGCGACGAGTACCTGGTCCGCCTCAACAAGCTGTTCGTCAACAAAGGGATGAAGGCCTACGTGCGGCCGCTCGGCGAGCCCAACCGCTGCCTCAACGTCTGGGCCGCCTACGACTGCGCCGGCGCCTCGCGCGGCCCTGACCACAGCCCGCGCGCCTACAAAGCCGCCTTCCGGCGCATCTACGTGATCGTCCACGGCGGCGGCAAGGCGAAGCGGATCAACCAGCGCCTGGCCGAAGCCGGCCTGCCGCCGCTGACCGTCGAGGTGCCGGGGCTCGCCAAGGCTCCGATCGCGATCGTCTGGAGCCCCCTCCCCTCCGGCTCGCCGACCGTCCCCCACAACCGGCCGCGGTTCTTCTACCCCGGCTCACGCTGGACCGACTGGGCCGGAACCGACTTCTACGCCGGCTACCCGGAATGGAAGTCTCTGACCGGGCTCTACCGCCGCTTCTCCGGCAAGCCGTTCGCGATCACCGAGTGGGCGCTGGAAAGCAGCGACGACCCGGCCTTCGTCAGCAAGCTCTTCGCCTGGGTGCGCAGCCATCCGCGGACCAAGATGCTCGTCTACTACCAGGACTTCGGCAGCACCAGCAGCTACCGGATCCAGAACTACTCGACCGCGCTCAACGTCCTCCGCGCCCGTCTCCACTCCGGGCTTTTCCCGAACTACGCGCCGGGCGCGCCTCAGCTACCGCCGCCACCCCCCGGTGGGGTTGGAGCGCCGTGATGCTCGAGTACCCGGTCAGGTAGAGCCGCCGCCCGTCGGAGATCACCGGCGTGTAGGTCCCCTTCGGGTAGCGGAAGACGCGCCGCCCGCCCTTCATCATGAAGCCGCTGGTCGTCTTGTTGGTGAACTCGGCGACGTAGACGATGTCGCCGATCGCCGAGAGCGAGCCGATCACCTGGCCGCCGGCCGAGCGGCTCCAGCGGACGCTGCCGTCCTTGGCGTCGAGCGCGTAGACGTTGCCGTCGAAGGAGCCGATGAAGACGGTCGGCGGGCTGTGCCTGGTGTTGGCGACGGTTGGGCCGGAGTAGGCGTAGCCGCCGGTCGAGTAGGACCAGGCGAGATCGCCGTTGGCGGTGTCGTAGCTGTAGACGCGGGCGTCGTTGTTGCCGGCGTAGACGCGGCCGTAGGCGACCGCGGGGGTCGAGTAGAAGGCGCCGGAGCCGCCGAAGCCGGGGCCGAGCGAGCCGCTCTGCCAGACCAGCTCGCCGCTCTCGGCGTCGACCGCGTTCATGTAGCCGCCGTAGTCGCCGACGAAGATCTTGCCGCCGTAGTAGGCGGGTGCGGCCTTGATCGGCCCGCCCAGCGGGGTCGACCAGCGCACCTGGCCTTTGCCCGTGCTCATCGCGAACAGTTCGCCGTTCTCGCAGCCGAAGTAGACGGTGCGGTCGATGATCAGCGGCGAGGACTCGGCCCGCCCCGGCAGGTTCCGTTTCCAGACCGTCTTGCCGGTTTTCGCGTCGAGCTTGACGATGTGCCCGGGGACCAGGTTGACGATGTAGAGGTGGCGTTTGTAACAGGCCGGCGAGGAGGCGTTGAGGCGGCCCACCCGCCGTTTCCAGAGCTCCTTGCCGGTGTCGGCGTCGAGCGCGTAGGCGAAGCCGTTGTTGTTGACGAAGTAGAGCTTGCCGCCGACGTAGATCGGCGGGAACTCGAGCAGCGGCCGGTCGGTGAAGCGCCAGAGTTTGTCGAAGGGCGGCTTGATCCCCTTCACCGGCAGGTAGCGGGTGCGGGCGTTGTTGAAGCCGAAGACCGGCCAGTTGACCGTCCTCGGCTCCTTCGGTGGCGGCGGCTTCTCGGGCTTGAAGTTTTCGATCGCCTCCTGGTTGTGGACGTCGCCCGGGCGCTTCAGCAGCTCGTAGGCGACGATCGCGCCGCTGACCAGAATTCCCAGCGAGAGGAGAACGACGACGAGCAGCCGGTTCGACCGATGCGAGAGGTCGAAATCGCGGAACCGGCTACGAAGCATCCGCGGCGCGGCGCTCCGATTCCTTGGCGACGCCGGCGATCAGATCCCTGATCGCTTTCCTGAGAACCGCCATGAAGACGGGTCCGGCGAGCGGGATCGTCGGCGTCGATTTGACCGCGTAGGTCATCTCGGTGCCGCCGTTCGCCGCCTTCAGCTCGACGGTGCCGACGTGGTCACGCACCGGCAGGCCCGAGAGAACCTTGTAGGAGAAGCGGTTGGGACGCTCGTAGGCGATCACTTCCTCGCGCATCGGCGGCGGCACGACGGTTAGGACGCGGATCGCCCCGACCCCGTTCGGCTCCGGCTCGCCCTCGCGCTCCAGCTCGGCCTTGCGCACGGGCGTGATCTCGTTGTAGCGCCGGTGGTCGGTGAGGACGTCGAAGACGACCTCGGGCGGGGCGGCCACCTGGCGGACGTATCTGAAGCTCGCCATCGCCCGACAGGCTACGTCAGTCGCCAGCGTTGCGGGTCGGTGCCCTCGACCGCCTCGACCTCGGCGGCGATCGCCATGTGGTCGAGACAGGAGAGGACGATCTGCAGGACCCAGGCGCTGGCCGGGGTTTTGACCATCTCGGGGCCGATGATCTCGGCGACGATCTCGAACGCGGTCTTCTCCTCGCCGCCGGCGAGCGCCGCCCGGACTTTCACCAGCAGCTCGCTGACCTGGCGGCGGGACTCGGCGATCTTCGCCTCGGGGTCGCGGAAGGTGCGGCCGTGGCCGGGAAGGACGAGGTCGACGTCGAGCTTCTCAGCCACCTCCAGGCTGGAGAGGAATTCGCCGACCGGGTCGGGGCTGTGGCCGTGGTCGAAGAAGAGCACGGTGCGGCCGAGCAGGTGGTCGCCGGAGATCAGCAGCTTGCGCTCGGGCTGGTGGAGGACGACGTGGGACGGGGCGTGGCCGGGCGTCTCGTGCACCTGCCAGGTGCCGAGGGCGGTCTCCACCTCGACTCCGGGGACGAGCTCGCGGTCGGGCTCCTTGAGGATGTCGATCCCGGTCTCGTCGTCTTCTTCGCGCGCCTCGCGGTAGCGCTCCAGCGCCGGCAGCGGCACCCCGCTCTGCCGCGCAATCTCGATCCGCGCCTCCAGCGCCGCCTGCGGATCGTCGGCGAGCGGCCGTACGTGCCCCCAGCGTGGGTGCATCCAGAGCTCGCAGCCGGTCGCCTCGACGATCGAGCCGGCGAGCCCGTAGTGGTCGGTGTGCGAGTGGGTGCAGACGACGAGGCGGACGTCCTCGACCCCGAAGCCGGCCTGGGTCAGCGCCAGGTCGAGCTGCCGCAGCCGCCCCTTGCCGCCCATCCCGGTGTCGAACATGACGAGGCCGCCGTCGTGCTCGACCGCCCAGGCGTTGCCGTGCGGCACCCCCGGCCAGGGCAGCGGCAGCCGCAGCCGCCAGATCCCGGGCAGGACCCGTTCGGTCCGGGGCGCCTCGGCTTTCTTGTCGCCCGCCACGGCGGCATCCTTTCAACTTGGCCAGCCGGCCAGTCCTCAGGGGCGCTCGAACTCCTGCATCAAGCCGGCGACGGCGAAGCAGGCGGCGCCGGCGAAGGTGGCCCAGTTGGCGACCCCGACCGCGAGCTCGTCGCCGGTTTCGGGGCGGACGAAGGCGGCGACGGCAGCGACCATGAAGAGGACCGAGCCGGCCTCGTTGACGACCACGATCCACCATCCGAGGTCGGCGCGGCGTCCGCGCGGGCGGTCGCGGTGCATCTCGGTCAGGGCGAGGTGGCCGGAGACGAGGAAGAGGACGCAGCCGACGAATTCGGGGCTCCAGACCAACCGGTGCAGCTGGGCGGTGGTGAGGTCGCCGACCAGCGCCGCCGAGAGGCTGGCGCCGAAGTAGAGGGTGCCGACGAAGAGGGCGACGGCGCTGCCCCAGTCGAGCCGGCCGGGCTCGGTCGACCACCAGCGCCAGGGAGCGACCCGCACCACCCCGTCGGGATCGGCCCCCCGCGGGGCGTTGGCGACCTGCAGGACCGAGGCGTAGCCGCCGATGGTGAAGAAGACGCCACCAAGCATGAAGACGGCAGCGGCAAGCCGCGGCCCCCCGACATGCGCCTGCGCCAGCAACGCCCCGGCACAAAACAAAGACCCACCGATCAGGAACGCAGTCGCCGCAACGGCATTGATCCGAATTAGCCGCCGCCGCGTCCTCTCGTCCGCCGCACCCTCCGCCTCGGCCGGGTCTGCACCCCCAGCCACCACCAACCCACGCTTGCGCAATATCCGCCGATCGAGATCCACGGCGGCAGCGTATTTGGACCGGCGAATTAGTCGCCGTTGAAGGAACTCGGATCGGGCCCGATCCGCTCGCCCGTATCGAGCCGCGCCAGCGCAGCCATGTCGTCCTCGCTCAGCTCGAAGTCAAAAACCTCGAAGTTCTCGCGGATCCGCTCCGGCGTGGCCGATTTGGGGATCACCACGTTGCCGATCTGCAGGTGCCAGCGGAGGATCGTCTGCGCCGGCGTGCGGTCGTGGTGGGCGGCGACCGTCTCGACCGTGCCGTCTTCGAGCAGGTCGCCCTGCGCCAGCGGGCTCCAGGCCTCGGTGGCGATCCCGTGCTCGGCGTGCCAGGCGCGCAGCTCAGCCTGCTGGAAACGCGGGTGGAGCTCGATCTGGTTCACGCTCGGCCGCCGCTCGGCCTCGCCTTCCAGCCGTTCGAGGTCCTCGACGCGGAAGTTGGAGACGCCGATCGAGCGGGCGCCGCCCTCCTCCCGGATCCGTTCGAGGGCACTCCAGGTCTCGAGGAAGAGGTCGCGTTCGGGGCGCGGCCAGTGGATCAGGTAGAGATCGACGTAGCCGGTGCCGAGCCGCTCCAGGCTCTTCTCGAAGGCGGCGAGGGTCGAGTCGTAGCCCTGCTGGGAGTTCCATAGCTTGGTGGTGACGTAGACGTCCTCGCGACTCACCCCGGTGGCTGCGATCGCCGCGCCCACCCCGGCCTCGTTGCGGTAGGCGGCGGCGGTGTCGACATGGCGGTAGCCGACCCCGAGAGCGTCCTCGACCACCTCCTGCGTCTCCTCCGGCGGGATCTGGAAGACGCCGAACCCGAGCTGGGGGATCTCGACGCCGTCGTGCAGGGTCAGGGCAGGGACTTCGGTCGCGTTGGTCATGTGACCACGGCTACCCCTGGGGCAGGTTCTCTAAGCGGTGGACAAGCCGATGGCGATGAGCGGGAATGCGCTCATCGCGCCCAGGTAGGCGCCCATCGCGGCGCCGCTGCCGAGGCTGGCGGTGCGCGAACGCGCACCGGCGACCGCGCCGATGAGGAAGAAGGCGGCGGCGATTCCGAATCCGAGCCAGAAGACCTGAGGCATGCGGCGGCGAGAATACCCGAAGCCGGGGAGGAATCGCCGCCAGAGCGGCAAAAATCGCAGGCATGAACCAGTCACCCGCCAAAAACAGCAAGCTGATCCTCGCGGCGATGATCTTCGCCGTCTCGATGACCTTCATCGACCAGACGATCGTCGCGATCGCGGTCCCGACGATCCAGGACGACCTCTCGCTCTCGGCGACGGGCGTGCAGTGGATCATCAACGGCTACCTGCTCTCGCTCTCCGCCCTGTTCGCCTTCGGCGGGCGGCTGGCCGATATCGCCGGCCACCGTCGCATGGTGGTCACCGGCGTAATCATCTTTGCCGTCGCCTCGGCCCTCTGCGGCGCCACCCCGGACAGCTCCATCGACGAGACCTGGTTCATCGTCTTCCGCGTCATCCAGGGCGCCGGCGCGGCGATCATGTTCCCGGCGGCGCTGGCGATCGTCCTCAACGCCTTCCCGGTCAACGAGCGCGGCCGGGCGATGGCGATCTTCTTCGCGATCGCCGGCGGCCTCACCTCGATCGGCCCGCTGGCCGGCGGCTACCTGGTCGAGATCACCTGGCGGGCGATCTTCTGGGTCAACATCCCGGTCGCGATCATCGCCCTGATCCTGATCTGGAAGTCGAAGCCGGACAACGAGAAGCACCCGGCGCCGATCGACGAGGTCGGCACGGTGCTGATCACCCTCGGCATGGGTCTCTCGGTGCTGGGCCTGCAGCAGTCGAGCGTCTGGGGCTGGGACAGCTTCGCCACCTGGGGCTGCATCGCCATCGGCCTGATCATCCTCGCCGCCTTCGTGCGCTACGAGCTGCGGACCGAGAACCCGCTGCTGCGGCTCGAGGTCTTCAAGGACCGGGCCTTCGCGGTGGACAACGTCATCCTCTTCCTGCTGATGATCCCGTTCGTGCCGCTGTTCTTCTTCGCCAGCATGTACGCGCAGATCTCGCTCGGCGAAAGCGCCTCGGAAACCGGGCTCTACCTGCTGATCTTCTTCGCCGGCTTCGCCACCGCCTCGCAGTGGGGCGGCAAAATGCTGGACCGGGTCGGGGCACGGCGGCCGATGGTGATCGGCTGCGCGGTGGCGGCGGTCGGCTTCTACCTCTGGGGCCAGTCGCTGACCGATCTCTCGGTCTCCGAACAGTGGTACTACATCGTCATCGCCGGGGCCGGGGTCGGCCTCGTCCTCAGCCCGGCCAACACCGACGCGCTGAACCGGGTCTCCCGCGACCGCTACGGCGAGGCGACCGGGATCACCCAGACCGTGCGCAACTTCGGCTCCAGCCTCGGGCTGGCGGTGCTGGGCTCGATCCTGATCCTGCAGAACCGCTCCAACCTCGAAGCGACCGCGGACGAAAACGGCATCCCGAAGCAGGTCGGCAGCGAACTCGCCGACACGATCAGCCAGGGAACCGGCGCCGGCGCCGAACCCGAACACCTGCCGGCGAACGTCCAGAAGGTCGTCGACGCCATCCCCCACGATTTCGCGATGGCCTCGCGCACCGTCTTCTACGGGATGGCCGGAGTGATGGCGGTCGCCTTCGTCATCGCCCTTGTGCGGATGCCGGCCGGCAAAGTAGAAGAAGAGGTGTGAGGCTTCGCCATCTCGTCCCGTCGGCGCTGGTTGCCCTCGCGGCGCTGGCGCCGGCGACCGCCGCGGCGGCGGTGAACACGGCCGATACCGCGCTCGCGCCCCCGGTCGATCCCGCCGCCCAGAAGCTGGCTGAGAAGTACGTCCCGATCACGATGCTGCGGGAGCAGCTGCACCCTCCCTGCGACACCAAGGAGGAGCAGTACCAGCCGACCAGCGTCGAGGCGGTGCTCGGCAACCCGACCGTCACCCTCACCCGCGAAGAAGCGGACGGCAGGCTGGTCGACGTGAAGAGGGCGCCGACCGCGGCCGACATTGCCGGCCTTCGCGATGGCTACTACCTCGACTACGAAGGCAAGGTCCTCGGCAACACCTGCGTCTACGCCCGCGCCTTCAAGCAGCTGCTGAAGGAAGGCAGGGCGCCGGCGATCACCTACGCGCACATCGCCCGCGAACCGAACCACGACGGCTTCGCTCTCCAGTTCTGGTTCTACTGGTACTTCAACCAGTTCAACGACCTCCACGAGGGCGACTGGGAGGGGATGCAGCTCAGCTTCGAGTCGAACACCACGGCCGGGGCGCTGGAAGAAGAACCGAGCGAGATCATCGTCTTCCAGCACGCGGGCGGGGAGCGCGCCGACTGGGAAGACGGCAAGGTGCAGAAGGAAGGCACGCACCCGGTCGTCTACCCCGCCGCCGGCTCGCACGCGACGTTCTACGACTCCTCCGTCTACCTCGGCAACGGGCAGAACGGCTCCGGGGTCGGCTGCGACAACACCTCGGAACCGCTGCGCGAACTGCGGCTGCGCCCGGTACTGCTGCCGGAAACCGCGCCCGAACGCGGCGCCTTCCAGTGGCTCAGCTACCGGGGACGCTGGGGCGAACGCGAAAAGGGGTTCAACAACGGCCCGACCGGGCCGGTGACGAAGACCGTCTGGCGCGAACCGTTCGCCTGGATGGCGAAACAGCGCTCGACCAGCCCCCGCCTTCCCGGCGGCTCGGTGGTCGGCGGGCCGATCACCGGCGCCTTCTGCGGCGCGGTCACCGCGGTCACCGACCTCACCCATCTCGCCACCAAGTCGCGGCCGGCGGCGATCGGGATCGTGCTGGCGATCCTCCTCGTCCTGGTCCTGCTGTTCGGCGTCACCCGCTGGGGACCGGTCGACCTCGAGCGGCTGCGGGCACGGCGGGCATTCGGCCAGATCCTGCGCACGGCGCGGCGCCTCTACCGCCACCACTGGTGGCCCCTGGTGCCGATCGGGTTGATCGCCTTCCCGATCGTCGGCGGCGTCAAGGCGCTCGCCGAAGCGCTCGCCAACGGGCGCGGCATCGACGAAGCCGCCGACCGGGCGGGCGTCCACCTCGCCTTCGCCGACCTGGCGGAAACGCTGGGGCCGCCGATCGCCTACACGCTGGTCGCGGCGATCGTGATCGTCTTCGTGCGGGAGCTGTCGCGGGGACGACAGGTCGGCGTCCGCGGCTCGATCCGCGGAATGCTGGCCCGGTTCTGGCGGGTGGTCGCCGCCCAGCTGATGGTCACCTTCGCCCTGCTCCTGCTCCTGCTGACGGTCGTCGGGATCCCGATCGCCGCCTGGAAATACGTCAGCTGGCTCTTCGTCCAGCAGGAGGTTCTCTTCACCGACAAGTCGATCCGCGAGGCGTTCCGCGGCAGCTCCGATCTGGTCCGCGGCCGCTGGCTGCACACGGTCCGGGTGGCCGGCGTGCTCTGGCTGCTCAGCGTCACCGCCGGGCCGATCCTCGGCTTCGCGCTGATCTTCACCTCCTTCCCGCTGCTCTGGATCAACCTGCTCGGATCGGTCGTCTTCGCTCTCTTCATCCCCTACGTCGCGGTCGGCCAGACGCTCCTCTACTTCGACCTCCAGGTGCGAGAGGAAGAGGAACCCGTGCAACGGCGGCGCCTGCGCCGTTTCTGGCGCCCGAGCCCTGTCACCAGCTAGGTTTCGCGGATGCGGATCCTCGCCTTCTCCGACCTCCACCGCGACCTCGAGCAAGGGGCGCGGCTGGTCGAGATGGCGGCCGGGGCCGACGTCGTGATCGGCGCCGGCGACTTCGCCTCTGTGCACGAGGGGCTGGAGGAAACGATCGGCGCCCTCGCCGGGATCGAGACGCCGACCGTCCTCGTCCCCGGCAACAACGAGACCGCCGACACCCTGCGGTCCGCCACTTCCGCCTGGAGCGCCGCCACCGTCCTTCACGGCGAGGGGACGACGATCGAGGGCACCGAGTTCTTCGGTCTCGGTGCCGGGATCCCGGTCACCCCCTGGGACTGGAGCTTCGACCTCGACGACGACGCAGCGACCGAGTTGCTCGCCGACTGCCCCGAGGGCGCGGTCCTAGTCCTCCACTCGCCACCCAAGGACCACTGCGACTCGGCCGGCGCCGGTGGCAACTTCGGCAGCCCCGCCCTCCTGCGCGCGATCGAAGAGAAGCGGCCCCGCCTCGCCGTCTGCGGCCACATCCACGAGTCCTGGGGCTGCGAGAGCCAGGTCGGCCCGACGCCGGTCCGCAACCTCGGCCCCAAGGGCACCTGGATCGAGATCTAACTGTGCGCGTTCTCCGGCTGTTCGGTCACCAGCCGGTACAGGGTCTCGGGAGCGATGTCGGCGCCGTTAGGCCAAACGATCGTTCCTAGCTCCTCGTCGAGCTCAACCTTGCTGAAGTAGGCGGGGTCAGCGAGCGGCGCGAAAACCCCTTTCCACCCATCATTGGAAAAGTCGAGCTCCCCAGAGGTGCCGTCCTTGAACCGCAACTGAAGCCGGTGTCCACCCGGACACTGCACCTCGGCAACGGGAACGATCTTCTCCATGCAGACGATGCTAGGGAAAGCGGGTCAATGTTTTCCAGAGCCTCCTCTCGCTGTGCTCTATCCCAATTCTCGAGGAGCTCTTCGCTGTGAAGAGCTGCCCACTTTCTGACCAGGCGTAGGGTCCGAGACGGAAGCGAGCCGGCGAGAAGCTCCAACGAATCGATCCCGATCGATGCTTCGAACTCCCCGTAATAGGCGTGAAAGTGCGGCACCCCTGCTCCCGGTGGTACATCGCAATGACGATCCCGTAGAAGGAGGTGAGTCGCGGCACCGGACGAACCTAGGTCGCCCAAGCGCACGTGTGGCGCGCAGGATGTGCGAATTGTCGAACGGCATTTTGGCGGCCGTGTCACATCGCCTCAAGGGCACCTGGATCGAGATCTAGTCGCCCGGCTCAGCGCCAGGCGAAGACCCGCGGCGAGAATTCGCAGCGAAAGTCGCGGCACGAGGTGGGCAGCAGCGGGGCCGGGCCGGAGCCGTCGGATCCCGAAGTCCACAGCTCGACCGATGAGCGGGTCCGTTCGGAGAAGATCAAGCGGGTTGCGTCGGGAGAGAAGAACGGATCGGAGGCATTGAGGGGAAGGACGACTCGAGTGCCCGCGGGGTTGGAGCCGTCCGCGGGCGCGACGAAGTACTCGCGGGGATAGCTGACCGGGAGTTCGCCCTTCGGGTCCCCTTCGCCGGTGCCGTCGGAGAAGATCAGCTTGCTGCCGTCCGAGGACCAGGCGACCTCCCAGATTTCCTTGGCGAGGCCCGAGCTGCGAAAGACGACGGTGCGGTCGCTGCCGTCGGCGTTCGCGGCGAGCAAGGTCTGGACGTCTTCGTCGCCGCAGGCCGACTCCAGGCAGCCGCAGGCGACGTAGGCGATCCGGCGGCCGTCAGGGCTGGGAACGACGCGTTCGTCGAGCACCGCTTCGGGAGCCGCCACCCCGCGGAAGACCTGCTGCCGCCGCGATCCCGCCTGCCGCGAGACGATTCGCCTGTTCCCGTTGACCCAGAACGCCCGTCCGGTCGAGCTGAGGGTGACGATGCCGTAACGGACCGCCCGCGGCAGCGGCCCCAGCCGGCGCAGGTGGGTGCCGTCGAGCCGGACCGAGTCGATCTCGCCGTTGCGGCAGATGCAGAGGATCCGCTGCCCGTCCCGCGAGAGCGTCGCCACCCCGCCTTCGGGTCCGACCGGCATCCGCGCCCGCAGCTTCCGCGCGCCACCGCCGCTGCCCCCGACCGACCAGAGCGCGACGAGGTGGGGCTCCCCGGCGCTGACCGTGAAGAAGATCCGCCCCTGCGCAGCGCTCGCGAAAATCAGCGAGGCAAGCAGACACAGCGTCGCGGCGGCGGACCACCGGCGCACGCGCGAAGCGCTCCTGACCCCGATTCGTGCCACCGACCCACCTTAAGCCTCGGAGGGCAAATCGAGGCGATACTTGTCCAATGGCCTATCGCCTGCTGAAAGCCGCCGATGCCTTCTGGCGGCGGTCGAACCAGATGAAGACCTGGAACACCGACCTCGGCAAGCAGCTCGGCGCGGCGGCGATGGGGGCGCGGATGTGGCGGCTGGAACCGGGCCAGGCCTCGACCAGGCACAGGCACTTCGACCAGGAGGAGCTCTATGTCCTGCTGGAGGGCGAGGGACGCATGCGGGTCGGGGACGAGGTGCTGACGCTGGCGCTGCTCGACTCGCTGCTGGTCGAGCCGGACACGGTCCGGCAGCTGTTCAACGACACCGAGGCGGATCAGCTCTGGCTGGTCGTCGGGGCGCCGCCGGAGGCGGTGACGAGCACGCTCGAGATGAGCGAGGAGCAACTGCGGCACATGTATCCGGACGGGCCGAAGGCGCTGCCACCGGAGCTCGGCGGCGGCCAGGCCGGCTAGAGCGCCAGCGAGACCGGCTCCTCGAGCAGCTGCCTGACGCGGGCGAGGAACTCTGCGCCCTCGGCTCCGTAGAGGATGCGGTGATCGCAGGAGAGGGTCGCCTTCATCAGCTGCGCGGGGACGATCTCGCCGTCACGGACGGCGGGCTGCTCGCGGATCGCGCCGACGGCGAGGATCGCCGCCTGGCCCATGTTGACCACCGCGTCGAACTCGTCGATCCCGAACATCCCCAGGTTGGAGACGGTGAAGGTGCCGCCCGAGAGTTCCGGCGGAGTGACCGAGCCGTCGCGGACTTTGGCGGCGACGGCTCGGGTGTCGGCGGCGATCCCGCGCAGTCCCTTCTGGTCGGCGTCGAAGATCGTCGGCACGACCAGCGCCTCCTCGGCGGCGACGGCGACCCCGACGTTGACCCGCGAGTAGAGCTCGAAGCGGCCGTCGCGGTAGGCGCCGTTCGCTTTCGGAAACTCCCGCAGGGCGATCGCGCAGGCCTTGACGACCATGTCGTTGAAGGACGGCACCACGTCGCCCTCCCTGGCAGCGGCCTTGATCGCCGCCCGCGCCTCGACCGCCCTCCCCATATCGACCTCGATCGTCAGATAGAAGTGAGGGGCGGTCGCCTTCGACTCCGCCATCCGCCGGGCGATCGTCTGCTGCAGCTTGTTCAGCTCACGGGTCTCGGTCTCGCCCTTGGCGGTGCCGCCAGCGGAAGTGAGGGCGGCCCCTGCCCCCTCGGGCTGGGTAGAGGGGGCAGGGGCCACTGAGCTCGGAGCCCCTGCCTCCTCCACGTCGTGCTTGACGATGCGACCACCAGGCCCGGACCCGTGCAGCTCCCCAAGGTCAAGCCCCTTCTCCTCAGCCAAGCGACGAGCCAAAGGCGAAGCTTTGACCCTCTCCCCACCCTCGGATTTCGCCTCAGCGGTCTGACCCTCGGCGTCAGCCGTCTCCGCCTCACCCGTGGGTGGCGACGATTCCGAGGACTCTCCCGGTAGGGAGAGCCCGGAATCGGAGACAGGACCCGCGGGCCGAGCGCTCCGTCCATTCGCCGAATCCCCGTCACCGATGCGAGCGATCGGAGAACCGATCGGCAACGTCTCCCCCTCCTGGGCCAGGATCTCGGTCAACGTCCCAGCAGTGTCCGCTTCGTAAGCCATGTTCGCCTTGTCGGTCTCGATTTCGACCAGCTCGTCGCCAATCGCGATCTCGTCCCCGACCTGCTTCAGCCAGGTGAGGATGGTTCCCTCCTCCATCGAGTCGGAGAGGCGCGGCATCACCACCTCACTCATGGGGCAGCTCCATTCCTACAGATTGCCACTTCGGCCCGGCGGCCCTCACCGGCGGGTGAGCAGGGCGCCGAGGACCAGCGAAGCGGCCGCCTGGCGGAGGACGTCGCCGGTGACCTCGTCCATCACGACCTGCTGCCGCGCCTGCAGCCGGCCGACCGTGGCGATCGGCTCGATGTCGGTGCGCGGTTCCGGCGGCGCCGTCGCCACCGCGTCCCCGTAGGCGAGGCAGCCTTCGACCCCCTGGGCGATCAGCTGGGCGCGGTAGTCGGCCCCCGCTTCGATCGGGTGCAGGTTGTCGGCCTGCATCAGGTCGGGACGGGTGGCGACGGTCCCAGCCCAGTCGGGCACCTGCGTCCCCGGGCGCGAGGAGGCGAATTCCGCGACGACCCGGTTCTTCCCGGTGTTGTCGACGCCGTTGACGGTGAAGCCGTGGACGGTCGGGACGACCATGCAGCGGTTGCCGACCGTTTCCGCGACCTTGGCCAGGTTGCCGGCGAGGATCTCGGGATATTCGGGGTTGTCGTTGGTCCCCGCGTCGAAGACGATCACGTCGACGGAAGGGTCGTAGCTTTCCTGGAAGAGGTCGAAGATCTGGTAGCTGTTGTAGCCGCCGACCGCGTTGATCGTCAGTTCGACCTCGGGCAGGTAGCGGCTCAGATAGGGGGAGGTCAGGTCCTCGAGGCTGTCCCCCACCACCAGCACGTGCGGGGCTGAGCGGGCCTGGGCGAGCGGCGCGCAGACGCAGAGCAGCGTCACTGCAAAGACCGCCCCGCCGAAGACCCTGAATGGCCGCACGAGACGGGTTTCTACATGACCCAGCAGCCGACCCCTCCTAAACTGCCGCGCGTGCTCGCCGCTCGGCTCCAGCTCGTCGGCTGCGCCCTACTCGCGGCGCTGCTCGTCGGCGGCTGCGGAAGCGGCGACCCGGAGGCGACGAGCGGAGCCACCGTCGCCAGCGACGAAACGGCACGGACCGTCGAAGAGCCCACCGCATCCCCGGGGGCGAAGAAGGAGAGGCGCCGCGCGCCCGCCGGCAACATCTGCCAGAGCCAGCTCGGCAGCTTCGTCGGCTCGATGGACGGGCTGCGGCGAAGGCTCGCCGTCGGCGTCACCTACGACCAGTACGTGGCCGAGGTGCGCGGCATCCGCTCCACCTATGGCGAGATCCCGACCGGGAAGCTGCAGATCGACTGCCTCACCCTGGTCGCCACCCCGAGCGAGAAGGCCTTCAACCGCTACATCGAGGGCGCCAACGACTGGGGCGAGTGCGTCTCCGAACTCGGCTGCGGGACGGAAGCGATCGAACCGGTCCTGCAGCGCCGCTGGCGGATCGCCTCGCATTTCCTCAGCGAAGCCCAGGACGGCCTCGGCGCGATCGGCTGACCGGCACAAAAAACCGGGGCCGCCCAAGTTGGACGACCCCGGCCTGGTGCAAAGGAACGAGCGCGGGAACTGCGACCGAGCGGGACAAGACTCGGCACCCTGCCGCTCGCCGGTGCCCGGGGTGGATTCCCCCGGACGCCCAAACCAGTGCGGCGCCTAGGGGCCCTGCACCTCCAGAGTCCCATCAAGCATGTGAATCAAGTTAGGACCACCTCCTTTCTCTGGTCGCACAAGTGAATCAGACGGGGTGGTCGAGGTCCAACGGCAAATAGAGGGCCGTTCTACCCGCGCAGCGGCTCGGCCAGATCGCTGGCCACCCGACAGATCTGATCGTCGTCGGTGATGACCGAGATGCCGGTCTCCTCGGCGACCGCGACATAGGCGGCGTCGTAGGCGGTGAGGCCTCGGCCGGCCCAGGGAGCAATCGCCGCCTACAAAACTGGCCAGCCAGCCAGTATGCTTGCGCGGCGTGCCGGACCAAGCTGAGATCGCCGCGGGGAAGGGGAATGTCGAGGACGCCCTGGTGCTCGAGCGCGAGCACTGGGAGAACGGGCCGCCACTGGAGCTGTTCAAGCGGATGCGCGGCGAATGTCCCGTCCACTGGACCTCGGAAGTGACCGAGCTGCCGCAGGCGAAGGGCTTCTGGTCGGTGACCCGGGCCGACGACGTCCACAAGATCAGCCGCGACTGGGAGACCTACTCCTCCGAACTCGGCGGCGTCGTCGTCATCGACGAGGTCTTCCCGATCGAGCTGGCGCGGGCGATGTTCATCGGCATGGACCCGCCCAAGCACGACCGGCTGAAGGCGCTCTTCCAGGCGGGCTTCACCCCGAAGCGGATCGCGGCGCACGAGGAGGCGATCCGCGAGATCGTCACCGTCGCGCTCGACAAGCTCGAGGGACGCGAGACCTGCGACCTCGTCACCGACGTCGCCCAGCCGGCGGTCTCGCGGGTGATCGGCAGCTTCATGGGCATCCCCGAGGAGGACGACGCGGCCTGGGCCGAGCTGATGAACATGGCGCTGGCCGCCAACGACCCCGACTACAGCCCCTCGGTCGAAAACGTCGAAGAGACGATCCAGGAAGCGGTCCAGCAGATCTTCGCCCGCTGCGGGGCGATGATCGCCGAGCGCCGGGAGCACCCCACCGACGACCTGACCAGCGTCCTCGTCGATGCCGAAGTCGAAGGCCAGAAGCTGGAGGAACACGAGATCGTGATGGGCTTCTTCCTCCTCGTCGCGGCCGGCAACGACAGCACCAAGGCGACCTACAGCAGCGCGATGCGAGTGCTGATGCAGAACCCGGACCAGCGCCAGCTGCTGGTCGACGATCCCTCCCTCGTCCCCGGCGCGGTCGAGGAGGCGCTGCGGATGTTCCCCGCCTTCGCCCACTTCCGCCGCACCGCGACCAGGGACGTCGAGCTCGGCGACCAGCAGATAAAAGAGGGCGACAAGGTGGTCATGTGGTACGCCTCGTCCAACCGCGACGAGACCCGCTACGAGGACCCGGACCGCTTCGACGTCCACCGCAACCCCGACCACCAGGCCTTCGGGGCCGGCGGTCGGCACTTCTGCCTCGGCGCGGCGCTGGCCCGTCTGGAGCTGAAGATCCTGCTCGAGGAGACCCTCGCCCGGTACCCGAAGATGGAGATGGCCGGCGCCCCGGTCTACGTCGAGTCGGGCTTCCTCAACCAGCTGAAATCGCTGCCGGTCCGGCTCAACCCCTAGCCCGGGGGATCGGATGACGGCGGCGGTCACCGCGGCGACAGCGTCCGAGGTCGGGCGGGTCGTCACCGACCTGCATGCCGCCTTCATGGACGACCCCGTCCTCTGCTGGGCCTTCCCGGACGAGGCCAGGCGACGAAGCTACGGCAGGCACTACTTCGAGATGCAGGCGCGGCGGCTGGTGAAGGGCGGGCTGGCCTGGCGGGCGGACGGCGGCGGTGCCCTCTGGGCCGGGGCGGGGCGCTGGCGCGAGTCCCCGCTCGAGGCGCTGCGGCTGGGCGCGGCGACCTTTCGCGGCCTCTGGCCCCGGGGCGGCCGAGTCGCCCGGGGCCTGCTCGAGATCGAGTCGCGCCACCCGCGGGAGCCGCACCTGTACCTGGCGGTGGTCGGAGTGCGACCCGAGCAGCAGGGACAGGGGCTGGGGACCGCCCTGCTCCAGCCCGGGCTCGCCGAGGCCGACCGCCTCGGCCTCCCGGCCTACCTGGAGAGCAGCAACGTCCTCAACGTCCCGCTCTACGAACGCCACGGCTTCGAGGTCACCGAGGAGGTGCGGCTGCCGAGCGGGCCGCCGGTCTGGCTGATGTGGCGCCCGACCGGCGCCGATCTCAGGGCAGCGTGACCGGGGTCGCGGGCGGCGAGCCGCTCTTCAGCAGCGTCGAGAGGTAGATGACGACGGGAGCGGTGCCGCGGTTGGCCGCTTCGTGGATGTCGGAGGGCTGCTCGACGAGCCACTGTCCGGGCTTGATGCGAGCGGTCTGCCCGGCGGCGATCGTCCGCACCCGCCGCGGGTCTTTTTCGGCGTCGCCTTCGCTGACCACGGCCGAGCCCTTGCGGACCGTGTAGGTGAGGGTCCCGGAGGCGATCCGCGAGACCTGCGTCCCGAGGTGGTGGTGCAGGGCCAGTTTCGCCCCTGGCTCGACCACCACCCGGCTGAGGACCATGGTCCGGCCGGGAGCGCCCTGGACCTTGCCGGTCTGGGCGAGAGCGGTGCGGACCGCAGTCGGTTCCGAGGCCGGTCCGGCGAAGGCGCCGGGCAGCACCGCGCCAAGCGCGAAGACCACGGCGAGAGCAAGGGCCAGCGAGAGTCGAGAGCGAGTCGTGGTCGGCATCGGCGAGGCAGCCTAGGCGCCCCGACGGATGCTCCCGTCCTTCCAGCGCCGGTACTCCTCCGGCATGCACCTGGCGCAGGGCCTGTAGCGGCAGCGACCGCGGTCTCCTCGCCGAGAAAGAAGACACGGTTCTGGACGTAACCGCCGCGGGCGATCGCGCGGGCGGCGCCGGCGCAATCGAGCCGGCCGTAGATCCGGGTGCGGCGGTGGCCGCCAAGGGTGCCGGGAACGTCGCTCTCATAGGGGCATCGTTGCGCGCCTCCAGAGTTATACGCCGAAAGATCTCGTCGACTTCCTCATCAGTGTGCGCTCGATAGATAGACAGCGGCAGGTTGTAACCAGCGAATCGAGTGCATATATCCCTCGGGAAGCTTGGGCCTGATCTGCGCCAATCTGGGCTACCGGGGCTGGATCTTCGCCAAGCGCGGCGATCTCGCCGCCGCCGAGGCCGAAATTCGCATCGCCTGGGACCTAGTCAACCAGGCTGGCATGCCGCTGCTGATCACGAGCGCCATGTACTTCCTCGTCGACGCCGTGGGAGATCGCCTCGCCCTGCCACGTCGAGCTTCTGGTAGACATGGCGAAGGTGAGTTTCGACGGTCTTGGTAGTGACGAAGAGGCTCTGCGCGATCTCTCGGTTGGTCATTCCCTCTGCAGCCATGCGCGCGACCCGCAGCTCGCTCGGGGTGAGCGACTCGATGCCCGAGAGGACTGTCTTGCGAGGACGCGCTCCGGCGGCCCCTAGCTCGGTGCGGGCGCGCTCCTCCAGGGCGGTCGCGCCGCAGCGATGGGCGAGGTCGAGGCCTTTTCGCAGCGGCTCGCGGGCCTCACGGCGGCGGTTGGCTCGGCGCAGCGCCGCGCCGAGCTCGACCAGGGCTTTGGCGTGCTCCAGCCGCGCCCTGGTCCCGGCGAGCTCGTCTATGGCCTCGCGGAGCAGCTCGATCCCTTGGTCACCGCGCATCACAGTTCCTTGAACTCGCAGGGTGATTCCGATTCCGCGCTGCCCGCCGGCCTCGCGGGCCAGCCGCACCGCCTCCGCAGCCAACCGCTGTGCCTCCTCCTCGTTGCCCAGGGCACCTTCTGCGAGGGCGAGGCCGGTACGCCAGCCGAGCAGCTCGGGATTCGCGTAGGGGAGCCAGCCGACCCGTTCGCCGGCGGCGATGAAGTCGTGGCGCGCCTCGGCATGACGGCCGCTCGAGGCGCGCAGCTGCCCGCGGGCAAAGAGCAGGAAGGTTCCGGGGAGGCCGCTGCCAAGGGGTTGACGCTGCCAGGCGTCGTCAAGCAGTTGCTGCGCAGCATCGAGCTCCCCGCGCTCGACTGCGATCACGGCCGCAGCACTGGTCCAGGCGCCCAGCATCACCGTCAGCTCGCTCGACCGCATGACCCGAAGCGCGACGCCGACGTCGGCCTGGGCCGCCTTCAGGTCGCCGTCGAGATAGCCGCAGTAGGCGCGCACGCCGTAGGCGGAGGCGACACTGGCGGGCGCACCGCGCTGCTTCGAAGCCTCCATCGAGATCGCCAGCGGCGCCGCGATGAGGTCGCCGCGGTCGGCCAGGGTCATCGCACCCCACGCGTAGTGGGACGGGAACCCGGCGCGAACATCCTCGGCGTAGAGATCGGGGTCGAGGCCGGCTCTGGTCGCCAACTCGAGCGCATCCTCGATCCGGCCAAATCCGATCGCGTAGAGATAGGAGAGCTGGCGGAGGAGGAAGCGCCCCGAACGGTTCTCGCCGTCCGGCCACGCCTCCCGCTCCGGCCTCACCCCGGCGGGAATCTCTTCCAGCCCACTGATCAGGTGGATCAGCAGCTGCCCGCGCAGGAAGCGGGCGAGGTCCGGGTTTCCGGAGCCGATCTCCGCCAGCGACGCTTCCAGCAGGGCCACCCCCTCGCTGCCCCCCGGATGACGGAAGGCAAACGAGACAGAGAGCTCGGCGGCGATCGCGGCTCGCTCCAGCGGATCGTCGAGGGCGCCGCGGACGGTGCGCAGCACATCAATCCCCTCCGGCTCGTCGGCTCGCAGCAAGGCGCCGCCCAGCTCGCGGCTGACTGCGAGCCGGTCGGGCTTCGGCGGCGGCTCGCGCAGGGCCCGGCGCAAGTAGCTGACCGCGGCTACCGGAGCCCCGCGGCCAAGGGCCTCGGTCGCGGCGGAGCGCAGCTCAGCCACCGGCCAGGGATCGCCGGCGGGTTCGCTGAACAGCAGGTGGGCGGCCACCGCGTCGACGGCGGCGCCATCGGCGGAGAGGAGACGGGCGGCGCGGGCGTGGTCGGCGGCGCGGCGCGGCGCCGGGATCTCGCTGAGGACGGCAGCCCGGACGAGCGGGTGGACGAAGGCGACCGGCTGGGCGTCGGCGAGCAGCCTGGCGACGACGAGCCGCTCGCAGGCAACGGCAACCGACTCCACCGATAGCTCGCTCAGGGCCGCTATCCGCCCCGCCTCGGCGTTCGGCTCCAGCACCGCAACGGCTCGCGCCGTGGCGATCGCCTCCTCCCCAAGCCGGGCCAGGCGGGCCAGAATCGGCCGCGAGGCACCGGATCCGGCGAGACGTGCGAGGCGATCGGCGTCGACCTGCTGGTCGTCAAGCTGCTCGAGATCGAGCGCTCCCAACAGCTCCAGCAGCAGGAACGGATTGCCGCCAGTGGCCTGCCGGGCGGCGACGGCCAGGCTGTCCGCCGCGACGCCCTCGGACTTGCCGGTGATCAGACTCCCGACGGCCTCGGCCGAGAGGGGCCGCGGTTCGATCCTCACAGCGCCGGGCTCGCTGCGCAGCTCGTCGATAAGCGGGCCGTGCTCGCCGGGCTCCCCTGATCTCACGGTCAACGCCAACCCATAATGCATCCCGCGGAGGCGCCGCGCTGCGTAGACGACCGCTCGAAGCGAGGCAAGATCGGCCCATTGGGCGTCGTCGACGAGGATCAGCAACGGCGAGGCTTCGGCCAGGGCCTGGACGAGGCAGTAGAGGCCATGCTGGATCGAGAACGGGTCGCCGCTCTCGGCAGAGGCGAGCAGCGGGTCGAAGACGGACGCTGCGGCCGAAGCACCCCCACCGAGCAACTCCTTCCGCAGCGAGGGGTCGGCGATCAACGGCTCGAACAGTTGTCGCACCACACCGTAGGGGAAGTCGCGCTCGAACTCGCCGCCGCGCGCGCGCAGCACCCGGAGCCCCGACTCTTCGCCTCGCAGCGCGGCGGCGTCCAGCAGCACCGTCTTCCCCGCCCCGGCCTCGCCCTCGATCGCCAGCAGCCCGCCGGCGCCACCGAGGACGCCGAGAAGCACCCGCTCGATCGCCGCGAGCTCTTCCTCTCTCTCCAGCAGTGCGTTGGGCCCCCGCATCGGTGCTCGGGGCGATCCTACGCTGCTTTCACAGACCTCAGACGAGCACGACGGGACTTCTCAGGCCTGGCGTAGCGAGAATCGTGACCGCCATCGCCAACGCCCAGGGAGCTTCCTGGGTCAATGCGGCACCCTCTTCCAGCAGCCCGGCGACGATCGGACCCTGTTCGCCGAGGAAGGACCCGTTGCCGAGGGTGAGCCGCGCCAATTCCACCATCTGCGCGGGGTCGCCGCCGCTGAGCTTCGCGGCACCGGCCGCGATCAACGCCGTCGTCACCCTGCTCGCAAGTGGCGAGGGTGCCGCCTGCGGCGGGCCCGGTGCCGGCCCGGCGTCGGCGACTGCCGCTCCCGTCAGCAGGTTCTCGAGCTGGGCCCCGACGACGAGCTCGATCGCCTCCGCCGACAGGCCCGCGAAGCGAGCGCACCGCAAAGCGATCGCCAGCACGACTCCACGGTTCATATATGGAGCATCGCTGCCGAAGAGAATCCGCCCCGGCGGTACGAGCGAGAACAGGGCGATCAGGTCGCTCGCGTTCCACCAGGAGGTGTCGAAGAAGAGGTTGGGATGAGCGGGCAGCTCCTCCCAAAGCCAGCAGAGGTCGGAAATCGCGGCGTGGGCGAGGACGATCGGACAGCCCCGATGACACTCGGCCAGCCTCAGGATCGTCGCACCGAACGAGCCGACTCCGAGGCCGGCGTGGATCAGGACCGGCGCCTGCGCCTCGGCGGCAACGGAGAGGATCGCGTCGACGCCGGGATGGTCGAGCCGGAAGTCCTCCGAGCGCGGATGCAGCTTGAAGCCTTTCGCGCCTGCGGCGAGGGCATCGACCGCGGTCGATGCCCCGCCCTCGACGTGGGGATCTAGCCGGGCAAACGGGATTAGGCGATCGGGCGCGTGATCGCACTCCGCGAGGACACGCCGGTTCTCGGGCTCATACCCTCCCTTCACGCAGAGCGGAAAGATCACCGACCGGCCACCGATCGCTTCGAGGTCGCGCAAATGCTCCTCATAGCCGCATGTCGTCCCGTCGACGTCCGCGCCGGTGTGGGCGTGGACGTCGAACGGAGCGACTCGATCGCCGAGCTCAGCCAGCTCGGCCCGGATCGTCTCGCCGAGGATCAACCTGACCGCCGTGGGTCGAAGCGATCCAAGTCGGTGCAGCCGGTCAGCTCACGCTGCATCCATACATCCATCCCAGACGGACAAAGCAAGGCCATCTGCGAGGCGACTGCGAGAGTTTGCGCCGCCACGGCGCCCGCGCGCTTGACCCGAGGCCGGTTCGTCGGTTTCCTGCGAGCAATCTGCATGCCCCGATCCTGAGCGACCGCGGCATCGTTGGCATCAGGGAACTACCCTGATATTTCGGGCTGACAAGACCTCAGGCACCTCGCCGCTACTCACCGAGCAAGGCGCCGGGCGATCACCTTCAGGGCGAGGACCTCGTCGGCGCCCTCGAAGATCGAAAGGACGCGGGCGTCGACGTAGTAGCGGCTGACCGGGAACTCCTCCGCGTAGCCCATGCCGCCGTGGATCTGCATCGCCTCGCGAGTCACCCACTCCGCGGCCCGGCACGCGTAGGCCTTGACCATCGAAGCCTCCATCGCCCCCTCGCCCTGCGCCATCAGGCGGGCGACTCGGTAGGCGAATTGGCGGCTGGCCTGGATGATCACCGCCATCCTCGCGAGCTTCGCCCGCGTGAGCTGGTACTCGACGATCGGCTTGCCGAAGACGCTGCGCTCGTTGGCGTAGTCCCAGGCCGCCTCGTAGGCGGCCTGCATGACACCGACCGCGCGCGCCGCGGTTTGAATGCGGCCGTTCTCGAAGCCCGCCATCTGCAGATAGAACCCGCGGCCTAGCCCCTCCTCGCCGCCGATCAGGTTCTCCGCAGGCACGTACCAGTTGTCAAAGGCGACCTCGTAGGAGTGCATTCCTCGGTAGCCGATCGTGTCGATCGCGCGGCCCTCCATCTTGCCGCCGCCCTCCTGGGTGAGGTCGAAGCCGTGACCGGCGCCGCGCTCTTTCGGGACCATGAAGAGGGAAAGCCCCTTGTGGCCCTTCGAGCGATCCGGGTCGGTACGCGCCAGCAGCATGAACACATCCGCCCTTGCCCCGAAGGTGCACCAGGTCTTGACGCCGTTGATGCGCCAGCCGTTCCCGTCCCGGGCGGCCGCGGTCCTCAGCGAGGCGACGTCGGACCCGTAGTCGGGCTCCGTCACGGCGATCGCGACCATCAGCTCACCGCTCGCCATGCGGGGCAGCCACTCGCGCTTCTGCCCCTCCGTGCCGCCCGCCAAGAGCGCCCGCGCCAGGATCTCGGGCCGGGTGACCAGCGAGCCGCCGACGCCGAGCGAGCCGCGCGAGAGCTCCTCGGTCGCGGCGACCATCGAGAGGTACTCGCCCTCGCCTTCCGCCGCGAAGCCGCCGTACTCCTCCGGGATCGAGACGCCGAAGGTCCCCAACTCGGCGAGGCCTTCGATGACCTCCTCGGGTATGTCCTCGTTGTGACGGTGGGTCTCCTCGGCGAGCGGGCGGATGCGCTCCTCGGCAAAGCGCCTGAAGGTGTCCTGCACCATCACGAAGTCGCCGTCGAGGTGGCGCCGCCCCTGGGTCCCACAGAGGTCGGAGAGGAACTGTGGGGAGCGATAGGGGCCGGCGAAGGCGAGCGCGGAGTCGAGAGGCTCCTGCTCGCTGCCCCACTCCTGCTCGCGACCCATGAGGCGGGTGGCGACGTCATGGACGGCATCGGCGACGAAGGCACAGGCGATGCGGGCCTCCTCATCGCCGTGCTCGCCGTATCCGAGGACGGCCCGAGCACTCTCGACCGCCGCTGCGGCGTGGGCGAGGTCGTAGGCGACGACCTGGTCGAGGTCGACGTCGCCCTCGGCGGCGAGCTGCTTGAAGCCGCCTTCTACGACCGAGCCGGCAGCCTGCACGGCAGACGCCGCTGCGGTGAGGTCAGGTTGGGCTACGGACGAGGCGGCGGGGAAATCAGTTTCTTGGGGCATGTCCGGAGACAATAGATCCACCGCTGCCGGTGACAAGTCGTTTGCCAGGCGAACTTCAGCATCCGCGCTTCGGCGAAGCTCGCCGCCGACTCTTTGCGCTGGCGCCCACCGGGGCGATAGACGCGACGAAACGGCCCCGCGGCGATAGACGCCGGGGTGGGCGGTGCGCCTGAGCGGCGCGCTCACCTCGGTGGCGGGGCGTTGCCCTGTGCCACCTTCGTTGCCACCCCGAGAGCGTCTCACTCTCGTTGCGGCGGCGCCGGAAACCGCATACCGAGCGGGTTCCAGAAACTGCAGGGTGCCTCGGCGGACGCGCCCGACAGGATTTGAACCTGTGACCTTCGGTTTCGTAGCCCGAAGCAGTCACTCGGCTGGGCTACGTGGAGCGCAATTTCAAGCGGTTTCCGCGACATCGAACCAGGCTGAGATCGGCTGGAATCTGTGGGGCATGTTGCCCCAGTTGTTGCCCCAGGAAGGTCAGGCGAGCAGTCCCTCGATGCGATTTCGGACAAGTCGGGCACGCTCGGCACCGACCGGTCCGTAGGAGGCGGTGGCTCCCTCGACCGCGTAGTCGAAGTAGGGCTCGCCTCGGAGGTCCAGTAGCTCGTTTCGAATATAGGTGCGGAGACCGGGTGAGGCAGCTTGGAACTCGTCGATGAGCTCCGGGCGGCCGTCGACCAGCGTCAGCACGTCGTGGACGTCGAGGCTTCGCAGGAGATCTCCTCGGCCACGGCCCCTCCAGGCGCAGAGCTTGGTCGCCACCAGCAACACCGGGGTTGCGGCTCGGATCTCAGCGCCCGAGTTGAGGGCGATGGTCGCCGCGGTCGTGATGGCCTCCTCGTACCAGGGGTTGGAGAACCCGAGGATGTCGGGGTCGGTCGGCATGACATCAAGGACCAATTGGGGCTCAGCGCTCTGCCACCGGCACAGCACAGGTGCGCCAGCCGCCTCCTGCAGCCCACGCTCGCGGAGCTTCTCGCCGAGCCGGTAGTACGCGGAGCGGCTTGCGACCTCACAGATGACATCGACGTCCTCGGTGGCGCGAGCGGGCGGTGCGCCGGGCTCGGTGAGCCAGAGGTGGACCGTCGCGCCGCCGACGAAGACGACCTCGTCCAAGAGCGGGCCGAGCAGCTCGGCCGCGATCTCGAGCTGCTGCGCGCTCAACGTTTCCTCTCCCCCGCCCGCTCGTGCAGCAGGCTTATGAGAAGGTCCTCGGCCACCCTCCGGACACGCGGGTCGCCGGCCCGCAGGCTGTCGAGCAGCGCGAGGATTTCACCGAGCTCCGGCCAGCCCTCCACCGCCTCCGACGCCGCGGGATGAAGGGGCTCGATCGCCTGGCCTCGCACTTGCCCCCGTGCATATGGCCATACCGGCGGCGGCTCATCGCCGGAGGAGCGAATCGCGCCGGCCATCGGCTCGGCCGCCCACGCGGCGGGAACTCCCGGCACGAGCGCACCTAGCTGAGCAGGAGCGTTGAAGCGAAGCGCATGGACCGCGAACTCCTCGAAGTGTGGAACCTGAATCTCCCGCCGATCGGCGGAGTACAGATCCGCTTTGTGGGCTCGAGCCAGTGCCCGCTGGACCACGGGATGCGGAACACCCAGGCGGTCAGCTAGGGATCTGTAGCTCCACTCTCCGTCGTGGGCGAGCAGACCGCTGAGGACGTAGATATCGGAACTCTTGACCATCGCCCAATAACTGTATCAAGTATCAATACAAGATACGCTCCCGCCCTTCAGAGCGCAACCGCCTCATCGAGAACGCGGTCGCGTATGTAGGGCGACAGGCTGGCCTCGGTGAAGACATCTACCTCAAGCATTGAGCCAGGCGTGTAGGTCATTTAGCACCCCCAGCGAGGCGGCGAACCTAGGTGGACGGAAGCACCCGCTCAAGGGCCGGGCCGAACCTCTACCCGGACCTCACGTTGCCCCAGGCGTTGCCCCAGCGGCGTTTTCGCCCTCCCGGCCGAATCCTCAGAAGCCCGCAACCCCGCTTCCCAAGCGACATCGCGCGAACGCGCCCGACAGGATTTGAACCTGTGACCTTCGGTTTCGTAGGACGACTGTGAGGCGGGTGGCGATGCGACTTACGAGCTGCGATGCGACCCGGATGCGACCTGAACTACGCGCCCGAACCAATCTGGCCGGCAACCCACGCCGCCGTTTCGTCAACCAGAGCGACTAGAACCTCGCGCTCAAGCGACTCCGCATCGAGTAGTTCGTCGTAGCGAAACGGGACGGCGTATTGGGTCAGCACCGCAAGCCGGTCCCGGTCGAGCGGCACTTCAATTCCGGTTGCCTCGACGATTTCAATCAAGCGGTCGATGTCGTGGATGGTGCTGTGGCGAACGCCGCTTGCCGCAGTGACGGCCTTCAGCCACTTCTCGACCGCCTGCTGAGCGTGAAAGCCGATGATGCTGTCGCCGATCTCCGGATTGCCCGCGAACCCGCGGACGGCAATCGCATCTTCTTCCGCCTTCCTGAGAAGGATTCGGGAAGTCTCGGAGAGATCAGGCTCCGGCGAGGACACGGCCTTCCCCGAGAGCCCGATTAAGGAAGCTGCCCGGCACACTGCCCCACTGCTCTGCCTCGCGCTTGCGATAGATCACGAGGTCAATCGCCACATCTAGGCCGCGTAGCTCCTTGCGAAGCCGCCCGTACTCATCACCGCGCCGATTGAAGTCAGGCTCGATGACAAGCAGGTCAAGATCGCTATCCGGACGAGACTCGCCTCTCGCCCGCGAGCCAAAGAGGATGACATCCGCATCCGGAGCAGCCGCACTAAGCCGCCGCCCAGCCTCTTCGATCAAAGCCTCCTCGGTCATCGCCATAGCCACCATCGTAGTCGCCGCCCGCGATGCCACCCATTTGCAACCGCAAATCGCAATTCCTTTCCGAGTCCTTACCTGAACCACCGAATTCTTCGCTTGCTTGGGGGATGGTCGACCTTCGGCGACAGCGCGAGGGCCACCTCAAGCCTCGATCAGGCCTCCCCGTCAGCGTCAATCAGTCCTTCCATTCTGGCAACTGCCCGTGCGGTAGCAGCCTGTTTGGACTCTTTCTGCTCCTGCTCGCCTCTTCGCTTTTCGCGGTCAAATGCAATGGCATCAAGTGCCCAGCCTCCCACGCGCCGCGGGTCCCAGAAGGCGGGCACCGCGACATCGGCCCACATCGTTTGGAAGGAGTCGTTTGCACTTGGACCGTACTCGGGAAAATGACGGTCGAAGGACTCCTTGAACCCAACGGAGAGCCAGGAAGGCACGCCCTCGGGAATACCGCCGAGCTCTATAAAGACCCGCGCACTACTTAGCGTGACGCGGTGCTCTGAGCGTGGAAGCTGAATTCGTAGCTCTTTGACCGGGCAACCTGCCGCAGCCAGGCCGTCTTGAAAGCGATCGAGGATGGCTCTCTCGACCTCTTCATCCTCGACATCCTCAGCTGCTCGTGTTGAGAGTTTTTGCTTTGCCGCAGCCAATAATTCCTTGGTCGCAGAGAGAACGGTCTCCTCGTCACATTCGTCGGGGCAGCTAATTGACAGGCGCCCTACCCCGTCTAGGTGCGCACTGGCTATTAGCGAGCCCTCGAAATCATCAAGGGTCGCGAAGACCGCCCAATCGAAGGACGGCTGGGCCTCGGGAACGTCGGTTAGCTGGAAGATCCACTGACGAAGCCGCTCGACATCCCCTCCAGGAGCACCCGGCCGATCTCCAATCTCAACACTCCGGATATGAGGGCCTCCCGGGATACCGGTCGTTGGTGCGCGCTGTTCTGCTCTCCAGCGCTCCCAGCGATCAACGCCGTGCCGAGAGATGTACGACTCAAACTCCAACACACAAGACAATGCGAACACGAACGCTCGCCCCGCATCCGCGACGGAAGGCGGAAGCCCGCGAAACTGCTCGCTTTTCCGCTGTCGCATCCAGAGCCACTCCCCTGGCTCTGACGTGAAAGTGGCGATCTCGACCTGATCTGCGAGGGTCTTGATCTCCTTCCCGAACTCCCCGAGCCGGTGATCGATCTTGGCTAACGCCTGGGGTCCACTGGAAAAGGCTGGCGACAGATGCAGGTCCGTTGCCTGGCGCAGCTTGCGACGTGCGAGTTCAAGCACTCTCCACGATTGGTCGAATGAGCCTTGGCTATCTCCCTTCTCAAATGCCGACTCTGCTTCTTCCAGAAGCGCTCGGAGGTCTGAATCGCGGACACCTGCCGCAGAGCCTACGGTTCTGAGATCGACACCAAAGGTCGCATCAACGAGAGCGTCCGTTAGCTGCTCCGTCTCGGCCAACCAGCGCGGCACCTGCTCCGGCGCCGGCAGCACGCCCGCATGTTGGACAAGATTGCGCATCCTGTGTAGCTCTCGAAAGCCCTGCGCGCCTGGCGGAGATATCTGGAGATGCTCTAGGAGACGCTCAAGCCGCGCCGGAACGCCAGCAGCCCCCTTAACGCTTAGCCCCAAGTGTTGAATACAGAGGCCAACCGCAAGCTCTCCTATCCCATCTATTGCGAGGACCGCGAGGTGTAGCCCTAGCTCCGATTCATCCCCTGCCCTCCGGCCTGCCTCAGCTCGGAGGACACGGAGTCGGCTGAGGCGTTGCGCCTCGGTTGCATCAAGAGCTTGTTGCATGCCGGAATTCAGCCCCCTTGAGGTTCATTGGTCCCCCATGATCAGCCTTATTCCCCGATCTCGCTCCCGCAGTAGGGCAGGCTTCTTCAAGAACAACTCACGCAAGCACTGCCGCGCAACCTCTACCGCCCTTGCTTGCATGGTTTGAAGACCCTGCTTCTTAGTGACCTCCCCGCCATGGACAACCTTGCTCCTGGCGTCGTAGATCTTTCCAAGCTCGCGGCGCAGGATCTCTCGTTGGATTGAGTCCTGCTCCAGCAAGAGGGCTATCGCCGACGTAACCCGAAACTTCGTCTCACTGGTCTCACCATGGCCAAACAAATTCTCCCAGACCATGACCGAGTCAATCAGGACATCCTCTGGGCTCATCCGCTCATGAATCGCCGTGATAAGCCTCCGCGCCGCGATTCGAATGGAGGGGTCATAAGCCTCCTCGACGCGCAGGGCCCAGCTTTCGAGCTCTTGGACTTCACGGTGGCGCAGGATTGGAGGCTCGGCGCGCGGCATCGCTCGCGTGAAAAGACCCCTTCCCGAAAACGCGCTGCCACGTTGGCCGGGCACGATGATGGTTCGCCACTTCTCGTCAGCGATTGGGGAACCCGGTCCTTTGTAATGCGCCAGCAAAAGCGCAAGGACCATTCTGGTCGAGCCAGCTTCGAGGTCCCTGAGAGCGGTCGCGTCCCCAACTTGGGCATCGGCAGATTCGTCCACCTTCATCTGAAAGGGAAGCCAGGACTCCATTACCACCGAGGTCTCCACCCGCCCGAAGGGCTGGTTGTTCTTCTCATATGGCATCGCAGGCCGCAACGTTCCCCAGGGAAGGCGAACTCGAACTTCATCCTCCAAAGCAACTCCTTCAAACGGAGTCACTGCGAGAACATCAACAGTTTGACCTTCAAGCAATGCACGGAATGTGACTAGATGCCGTTCGACCACGTCCAAGAAGAGGGATAGATCATCCATCGGGAGTGCCCGACCGAGCAGCTCGCGCCCAGCCGAACCGATAAGGGTTGGCACCAATTGATTGGGCTCCATCCTCCAGCCGCCAGCAAGGCTCGTCATGAGAAACGGCCCGTGGCCGTCCGTACCGCTGAACTGCTTCAGGAGCGGATCCTGGGCCAAAGCACCTCTCACTGCCTCTTCGTCAGAGGGACTCATTGACGGACTCACGTCGGTTCGAAGTCCGGAAGGAAGTCCAAACCTGTGGTTTCGTGGAACCCCGGAAAAGAGGGTTGGAAACGATCTCTCGGCGATCTCGAAGATTGCACAAAGAACTGGATCTTGCGACATCCGACCAGTCTAGTTTTGGTACTTGGGTTGAAGTCTCGACCTAAATGATCGCCTTCCGCACATCTTCAAAGCTCTTTCCGACCGAATGCGTGTAGCGCGAGAGCATCGTCTCGACCCGATGCCCCGCGATCTCGGCCAGATCCGCGTCGTTGACGCCTGCGGCTCGCAGGTGCGTGACGTAGCTGTGGCGGCACTCGTGAGGGCGGATGTCTAGGCCGGAGGCTTCCTGGGCTGGGCGCCAGAGATCGCGGTAGAAGTTGCGCTCGCGCCACATGCGGCCGGTTGGGGTCGTGAAGAGCAGCTCGCTTTCGTCGCTGACCTGAAGCTGCGCTTCCAGCATCCAGGCGAGCGTTGCGGGGACGGGGGCGACGCGGCCCGCATCTAGCTCACCGTGGTCGGTCTTCGTCCCCTCGAGGATCTGGCCCTCGTGAGCGGTGCGGCGAACTTCGAGGGTCTCGCCGTCGAAGTCTTCGCGGCGCAGCGGGAGGACCTCGCCGAGCCGAAGGCCGGTGTCAGTGAAGACGCGGACCATTGCCTCGTAGTCCCCTGCCGCTTTCGCGAAGCGGTGCATCTCCTCGAAGCTAAAGACTCGGATTGGCCTCGGCTTCTTCCGTGCGCGCGGATCGTTGGCGCGGATACGGACGCCCTTGAATGGATTGAGGTCGCAGACTTCGTCGGTGATCGCGTCCTCGGCCATCGCCGAGAGGGCGCGGAGGATGCCGACCGCCCCGGTGGTGGCTCGGCCTTCGATGCGCAGCATGTGGTCGACCAGGGCGAGGGTGTGACGCCGGCGCAGCTCGCGGAGTGGGCAGTCCTTCAGCGGGATGCCCTCGACCGTCACTTCGGCCACTCGGCTAATCCGGTGGTCGTTCGTCGCGTTCGTTCGCTCCGAGCGGGGGTGCCGCTCGGTCCAGGTGGCGGCGTACTCGCCCAGGGTGTCGGGCCGATCCGAGAGGCCGTACGCCTCGTCAATCGCTTTCTGCGCTTCGCCTTTCCTGGCGAAGGTTCCTTTGCCTCGGTTCCAAGACGGTTTCGCGATGTGGCGGCGACCGTCGCGGCCGGTGTAGCGGGCGACCCACACGATCTGGCCGGACGGGTTGCGGCGCTTCACCGGGGTGTCGCGCCTCATGACGCCTCGTCTCTGTGGCGCGCAAGGAAGTCCTCAACGTCGGCGGGGTCGATGCGGCGAGCCGCGCCGAGCTTGTAGCTGGGTAGCTCGCCGCGCCTGATCCAGTTGCGGATCGTGCGATCTGAGACGGCTAGGAAGTCAGCAAGGGTGCGCTCGGTGAAGAAGGTCGGTTTCCGCTCCATGCCACCCAAGTGCCTTCTGCGAACGGGGAGTTCCGCGCGGCTCTGCTCCATGCCATCGAAATGCCGCTCGGGCTGCGAACGCCCCCGGCAGTTTCCGTTTCCGACCACCACCGGGAGCGCCTCTCCACCCGCCAAACGCGCGGCGCAGCCGCGCAACAATTGGCGGTGGGGAGGCCGACCGAAGGTCAAGGAACCCCGCCGAGTTGAAAGAGCCATTTCAGGCACGAAAATCGAACTCCCGTTCGGGGTTCATAATGTGTCGGGGGGTTGCAGTTGGAGTTCGGGGCGGCCGTGGTGATAGTGCGTGGGGGGTCAAAGGGTCCTTCTACTCGGCTAGGCGTTTGAGGATCTCGGCGTCTTCTTCGAGTCGCTTCTTGAGGCGCTCTTTGAAGTCCTGATCTGCTCTTCGGGTGGCGATGTAGCGGTAGGCCGCCGCCCTCATCGCCTCGGACACCGAAACGCCCTCCGCGCGGGCCATGGCGTCGATCTGCGCCGCCAGCTCGTCCGGCATGCGAACGCTGATGATCTTGCCGTTGTTCACGCGGCCTCCTTCAGCCCGAGGACGGCCCGCGCCCACGGCACCTCGTCAACGAGGCCCGTTGCCGCGTAGAAGTGCTCGACGGCACCGCGCGCTGGCCGTGTCTCAACCAGCTCCAGCGCGCGGTGCTTGGCGAGGACGCGAACGTGACAGGCGACGTGGTCCAACGGGGCCCTGACGTAGTCGGCGAGTTCCTTTGGGCTCAGGGGCTCGTCCGATTCGACATAGAGGCCCAGCAGGCGCCTGCGCAGCGGGTGTTGGAGCAGGAAGAGCATCCTGCCTTCGACCGGCTTGGTCCCGATCTTCATCTCGGCGTCTCCCATCGTCCTCAGCTCCCGACGACGGCGAAGGAGCCCGGCCCGGCAGCGGCGGGGGCGATCCACTCGATCCCTGCCACCAGCTCGCCCACCGGGACCGCCAACGAGGAGGCGAGCTTCACGAGCGTGTCCACTCGAGGAAGGCGCCGGCCTCGCTCGATGAATCCGATCTCGGTTCGGTGGAGACAGGCGAGCGCGCCGAGTTCTTCTTGCGAGAACCCGACGCGACGGCGAGCCATGAACAGGTTCCGGCCGAGGCGCTTGGCTGCTGCCTCATCTACCCGCCTGCCGTCCATCAGAGTTCCTCCAGCTCGTGGAACAGCAGCGCCGCCCTGGTCGGAATGACGCGCCTCGTCTCGACGTCGAGCAGGCCACCCCGTGAGAGATCGCGGGCAGCTCGCCGGTAGCGGTCGCACTCGGCGAATGGGTCCTCCGCACCGCTGGTCATTTCCTTCAGCAGCTCGGACTCCGTCAGCGTCTGCGGGTAGAGCGAGAGGACGTGTCTCAGAACTGCCGCCTGGTCGCGAACGTCCAATTCGGCGGTGGTCGAGGCGCCGTCATCTTCGGCGCCTCTAGGCTTGTCGTGCATGGGAGTTCACCCTCCTGTGCCATGCCCCCGGCTGTTTGCGCAGCGCGGGGGCGCTTTGTTGATCGGCAGAGCCTAGCAGGGTCGTAGAGATCCCTCTACACGCTCCTAGTCCTTGCGGAGGATCTGCGCCACGCGGGTGAAGTGCAGCCCGGTCTCACTGGCAATGTCGCGCGTCGAGAGCCCGGCCGCCTGCGCCTCTTCGAACGACTTGCGCCGAGCCTCGCGGAGCGCTTCGAGCTTGTCCTGCGTTTTCTCGAAATCAGCCTGCGCCCGCCGCACGGATTTCCGTGCCTTGGCCTGTGGATCTCCTGCCATCGCTGTGGACCCTATTGGGCCTGAGCGATGAGACCAGGATGCGACCAAGACGACGCGGAACCCCGCGGAACCGCCTGGATGCCAGCGGAACGGAGAAACAGGGGGAAGCCGACCATCCGGCTCTGCACCGGGAAACGCTCGGCATGCCCAGGAACAGCGAGGAACGCGCCCGACAGGATTTGAACCTGTGACCTTCGGTTTCGTAGACCGACGCTCTATCCAGCTGAGCTACGGGCGCGAGATCGGGGTGGCACCCCGGGGTAGCGATTCTACGGGCTTGGGGGCCGGGGTGCCTCAGGCGGGCTTGGCTTTGAGCCGCACGTGCCAGTGGACGGTGGCGGTGGCGACGCGGTTGCCGTCCTTGTCGTGCATCTCGACTTCGCAGGGGAACTCGACCTTGCCCTCCTCGTCGAGGGTGGCGATTGCCGCGGCGGCGTCGATGCCGAGCTTGGCGGTCGCCGTGATCGGGCCGTGGGCGATCCTTTCGTAGTCGATCTCGGCCGACTTGGCGAGCGGGACGACGTCGCCCATGCGGATCGCGAAGGCGCCGACGAAGGCCGCCCCGGATGCGGTCTCGGCGACCGTGAAGAGCGCTCCCGCGTGCTGGGAGCCGACGTGGTTGTTGAGCTCAGCTTTGCGCGGCAGGACGACGGTCGCCTCCCCCGCGCTGACCTCGGTGATGTCCAGCTCGAGGTAGCCCGCGAAAGGCACGGCCATCGACAGTCCTTTGGCGATCGCGTCGAAGTCGACGTTGGGCATCCCCGGCATCCGCCAAGCCTATCCGGGAATGCGAAGGGAGAACTGAGCGAGCGGGGTCAGCAACCCTCGAAGCTGGCGTGCCCAGGGCCGCCGTGCTCGAGGAAGGTGCGGACGGCGTTCTGCAGGTCCTCGGTCGCGAACAGGTCGGCGGCTTCGGTCCGCACCACCTCGTCCGCGGCGCTCATCCCGCCCTCGCGGAAGCGGCGCAGGATCTGCTTGGTCATCGCATGCGCCCTGGTCGGCCCGGCCGCCAGCTCCTCCGCCAGCTTGCGGGCCGCGGCGTCGAAGTCCTGGTCCTCGTAGAGCAGGTTGACGACGCCCCAGCGCTCCATCTCCTCGGCACCGAAGATCCCGCCGGACATGACGAAGTGGCGCGCCCGGCCGCTGCCGGCGCGCTCGGCCAGCCGCTGGGTGCCGCCCATCGACGGCGTCAGCCCGACGACTTTCTCGACCAGGCCGAAGCTCGCCTTCGGCGAGGCGACAATCAGGTCGCAGGCGAGCGCCAGCTCGAAGGCCGCCGTCAGGGTCAGCGCGTGGGCGGCGAAGACGACCGGTGCCGGCAGCGCCTCGACCTGGTCGATCATCCCCAGCAGTTCGTCCCACAGCGCGCTCCCCTGCTCCGGGGTCAGCCCGGCGAAGACGTGGACGTCGACCCCGCCGGAGACCGCCCGCCCCTCGGCCCGGATCAGCAGCGCCCGCGGCGGCTCGGCGGCGACCGCAGCCACGGCCGCCCGCAGGTCGTCCATCATCCGCTGGTCGAAGAGGTTCAGCGGCGGGTTGTCGAGGGTGATCGTGGCGAGGCCGCTCTCCTCGCGCTCCAGTCGCGCCGCCGGGTTCGCGCTCATAGCTCCGGAACCCTATGGACCTCGAACAGGTTGGTGCCCAGTTCCTGGCCGTCGAGGCCGGCGGTGATCGCGACGAGGTCGCCCGGTGCGGCGATCCCGTGCTTGGCGGCGACGCCGGCGCAGTGGCCGAGCAGGCTGCGCAGCTCCGACCCGAAGTCGCTCTGCACGGCGGTGACGCCGAAGAGGAGGCCGACGCGGCGCACCGTCTCTATATAGGGGGAGACCGCCAGCACCGGCACGTTGGGCCGGTGGGCGGAGACGAGCCGGGCGGTGCGGCCGGTGTTGGTCGGCACCACCAGCGCCTTGAGGCCGAGCCGGTAGACGGCGCCGACGGCGCTCTGGGCGACCGTGTCGGCGACGTCCTGGGTCGCCTGATCGGTGCGGGCGAAGAGCCACTCGCCGTAGGGCAGGTCGGGCTCGTTGGCGCGGGCGATCCGGTCCATCACCCGCACCGCCTCGACCGGGTGCTGGCCGACCGCGGTCTCCTCGGAGAGCATCACCGCGTCGGAGCCGTCGTAGATCGCGTTGGCGACGTCGGTCACCTCGGCCCGGGTCGGCCGCCGCGCGGTCACCATCGAGGCCAGCATCTGGGTCGCCGTGATCGCCGGCTTCGAGGCCTTGCCGGCGGCGCGGATCAGCCGCTTCTGCTCGATCGGCAGCTGCTCCAGGGGCACTTCGATCCCGAGGTCGCCGCGGGCGACCATGATCCCGCCGGTGGCGACGCGGACGATCTCCTCCACGTTCTCGGCCGCCTCCTGGCGCTCGATCTTGGCGATCACGGGGATGCGGGAGCCGAGCTCCGTCAGCCGTGCCGTTACCGGCTCCAGGTCGGCTGCGGTGGAGACGAAGGAGACGGCGAGCAGGTCGACCCCCTCCTTGACCGCGAAATCGACCCAGTCGAGGTCGACGCCGGTGGTCGCCGGCAGGTCGACGCCGCCGGGGATGTTCATCCCCTTGTGCGAGGAGAGGGTGCCGCCCACCTCGACTTCGGCGCCGACGCCCCCACTCTCCTTGTCGCCGACCCGCAGCCGGATCGCGCCGTCGGCCAGGTAGACGAGCTGGTCCTGCTCGAGGTCGGTCACCCCCGGCCAGGAGACGGGGATCGTCTCGCTCGATCCCTCGACCTCGCGCGGGGTCAGGGTCACGTGCATCCCGGTCTCCAGTTCGGCGAAGTCGCCGCGCAGCGAGCCGATCCGCAGCTTCGGCCCGGGCAGGTCGCCGAGCACCGCCACCTCGCGCCCGACCCGCCCGGCCGCCGCCCGGATCGCGGCGATCGTTTCCGCCTGCCGCTCGGGGCCGGCGTGGGAGAAGTTGAGGCGGAAGACGTCGGCCCCGGCCGCGACCAGCTGCTCCAGCACCGCCGGTTCCCAGCTCGCGGGACCGACGGTGGCGATGATCTTGGTGCGCCGCCCGAGGTGGGCGCCGGAGTCGGATTCGAGATTCGCGGTCATCCCGCGGAGAGTAGACGGCGGCCCTCCCGATCGTCCCTGAGTACCTACAATCGGTCGGGCGCAGCGCGCGCACGTGGAGAGGTGGCCGAGTGGCTGAAGGCACTCGCCTGCTAAGCGAGTAGGGGGCGCAAGCTCTCTCGAGGGTTCGAATCCCTCCCTCTCCGCTTCCGGGCGATCTCACGTTTCCGGTTCCCCGCTCGTTGTCTGTTGCATGATCCGCGAGGAGATCCGGTTCGAGTCGAACGGCGACCGCTGCGCGGCGTGGCTCTATCCCGCAGAGCCGGCGACGACGCCGGCAATCGTCATGGCACACGGACTGAGCGGCACTCGCCGCGACCGCCTCGGGCCCTTCGCCGAGCGATTCGCCGCGGCCGGGGTCACCGCGCTGGTCTTCGACCACCGGGGGTTCGGCGACAGCGAGGGAGAGCCGGACCTGTTCCATCCCCAGCGCCAGCTGAAGGACTGGGCGGCGGCTATCGCCCACGTCCGCGGTCTCGACGGCGTCGACCCGGCGCGGGTTGCGACCTTCGGTTCCTCGATGGGCGGCGGCAACGCCCTCGCCGCCGCGGCGGCCGACTCGCGGGTGGCCGCCGCGATCAGCCAGGTGCCGTTCCTGACGATGGCGCAGGCGCACCGATCGCCACGTCGCGTCCAGGCGAGGATGGTCGCCTCCGCGCTCCGCGGCCGGCACCTCCCGGCCGTCGGCCAACCGGGCGATGCCGCCTTCATCAACGCCCCCGGCAGCGAGGCCGGTTGGCGGCGCGTCGTCGCCGGCGGCGAGGACTCCCGCTGGCGCGACCGGGTCTCGTCGCGCTGGCTCCTCACCGCCCCACGCACCTTCAACCACGTTCGGCACGCTCGCGACCTCCACTGCCCCTGGCTGGTCTGCGTCGGCGAGGCCGACCGGGTGGCGGCTCCCGGCATCGCGATCCGGGCCGCCCGCCGGGCACCGCTCGGGGAGCTGCGGACCTACCCGGGCGTCGACCACTTCGACGTCTACGACGGCCCCGAGCACGAGGCCGTCGTCGCCGACGAGCTCGAGTTCCTGCGGCGGCACCTTCGCCCCCAGAAGGACGCGTAGACGGGGAGCGGCGCGGATAGGCTGACCCCGTGTCCGCCCCTTCCCAGTCGCACGAGCGCTACGAGCGGGTCTTCGCCGAGGTCGAGGCGCCGTTCGCCTTCGTCGACCTGGAGGCGATGTGGGCGAACGCGGAGGAGATGCTGGGACGGGCCGGGGACAAGCCGGTCCGGGTCGCCTCGAAGTCGATCCGCTGCCGGTCGCTGCTGGGGGCGATCCTCGGGCGCGATCCCCGCTTCCAGGGGTTGATGACCTTCACCCTGCCGGAGACCCTGTGGCTGGCCGAGCAGGGATTCGAGAACCTGCTGCTCGCCTACCCGACCGCCGACGCCGGCGGGCTGGAGGAGCTGGCGCTGCGCTCGGCGGCCAACCCCGCGGGCGCGCCGATCGTGATGGTCGACTGCGTCGAGCACCTGGAGATGATCGAGTCGGTGCTGGGGACCGGGGCGCCGCCGCTGCGCGTCTGCATCGACGTCGACGCCAGCTGGCGGTGGCTCGGCGGCCGGGTCGAGGTCGGCCCCAAGCGCTCGCCGGTCCACACCGTCGAGCAGGCGGTGGCGCTGGCGCGGGAGATCGAGAAGCGCCCGCAGATCGAACTCGACGCGCTGATGGCCTACGAGGGGCAGATCGCCGGCGTCGGCGACCAGCCGCCGGGACAGTGGCGGCGCGGGGCGGCGATCCGCTTCATGCAGAAGCGCTCGGTGACCGAGCTGGCGGAAAGGCGGGCGGCGATCGTCGCCGCCCTGAGCGAGTTCGTCGAGCTGGAGATCGTCAACGGCGGCGGCACCGGCAGCCTCGAGCTGACCGCGGCGGAGGAGGCGGTGACCGAGGTGACCGCCGGCTCGGGCTTCTACGCCCCCGCCCTCTTCGACCACTACAGCCGCTTCAGCCTCACCCCCGCGGCCGGGTTCGCGCTGCCGATCGTCCGCAAGCCGGCGAGCCGGGTCGCGACGGCGCTCGGCGGCGGCTACCTCGCCTCTGGCGCCGGCGACGAGGCGCGGCTGCCGGTGCCGTGGCTGCCCGGGGGACTGGAGCTGGACGACGACGAGGGCGCCGGCGAGGTGCAGACGCCGCTGCTGGGCCCGGCGGCGGCCGGCCTCGAGGTCGGCGACCGCGCCTATCTGCGCCACGCCAAGGCGGGCGAGCTCTGCGAGCGCTTCAACACGCTCTATCTGGTCGAAGGCGACGGGATCGTCGACGAGGTCCCCACCTACCGCGGCGAGGGCAAAGCCTTCCTCTAGGAGCCGAGGACTCGTTCCGTGTACTCGTTGCTGAAGGTGCGGCCGGGATCCAGCTCGTCGCGGGCGCGCTGGAAGTCCGCCCAGGCCGGGTAGCGGGTCGCCAGGGTCGCGGCGGTCTGGAAGTGGCGCTTGCCCCAGTGGGGGCGGCCGCCGTAGGAGTCCATGATCGCCTCCACCGCCTCGAAGTAGGGGCGCCACTCCATCCCCTGGTACTGGTGGACGGCGATGTAGGCGGTGTCGCGTTCGTGCGAGGGGCTGAGAAGGGCGTCGTCGCCGGCCGCCACCCGCATCTCGATCGGGAAGAAGACCGGGTACTCGTTGCGCCGCACCCACTCGATCACCCGCCGCGCCGCCTCGGGGCCGTGCTCGCGCGGCACCCCGTACTCCATCTCGGTGAAGCGGACGCGGCGCTCGTTGACGAACACCCGGTCGCTGCGGTCGACGGTGCGGCTGCCGGACGCCAGCCGACCCGCCAGCCGCGCCAGCGAGGGGATCGACCGCGGCATCGCCCTGCCGGTCCGCGACAGCGCCCCCAGCGCCCAGTTCTCGAGCACGACGTCGTTGAGGAAGGCGGCGGCGCTGCCGCGCGGGCGCGGCGGCTCCTCGGTGCGGTTCCGCTCCAGGACCAGCGCCGCGTCCGAGTAGGGGAAGGTGAAGAGCTCGAAGTGGTCGTGCGCGTCGGCCCGCTCGTCGAAGGAGCCGAGCACCTCCTCGCGGGGATGGGGAGCGTCGACCCGCCGCAGGTTGAAGGCGGGAACGCAGCGCAGTGTCACCGCCGAGATCACCCCCAGCGCCCCGATCCCGACCCGCGCCGCGCGCAGCAGCTCGGGGTGGGTCGCCGCGCTCAGGTGGCGGACGCTGCCGTCGGCCAGCACCAGCTCCAGCCCCTCGACCTGGGCCGAGATGTTGCGCAGCCGCCCCCCGGTGCCGTGGGTCCCGGTCGAGATCGCGCCGGAGATCGTCTGGGCATCGATGTCCCCCAGGTTCTCCATCGCCAGGCCCAGCCGCGCCAGCTGCTCGTTCAGCTCAGCGAGGACGGTGCCACCGCCGACCCGGACCAGGCCGGACTCGCGGTCGGCGTCGAGCACCCCGCTGAGGGCGCCGGCGTCGATCATCGTCCCCTCGGTCAGCGCCGTCTCGGTGAAGGAGTGGCCGGCTCCGGCGACCCGCACCTTCTGGCCGGAGCCGGCCGCGGCGACGATCGTCTCCGCCAGCTCGTCGCGGTTGCGGGGCCTGGCGATGCGGGCCGGCCGGCAGGCCTGGTCGCCGGCCCAGTTGACCCACTCGCCGCTAGCTCCGCTCCGTCGCGCCATCGCCCGACCCTAGCTCGCGGCGGGGTGCGGATCGCCTTTCGGCTGCATCGCCTGGAAGGCGTAGGCGACGGTCACCGCCAGCAGGGCCGCAATCGCCAGGGTCGGGGCGGCGTTGCCGGTGAAGCTGGCGACGACACCGCCGCCGATGCCGCCGATCACCTGCCCCGAGGCCCAGGCCATGTTGGAGAGCCCCGCCGCGTAACCCTGGTGCAGGTTGCTCGCCTCGGCGACGTCGGAGATCAGGGTCAGGGCGGGCGCGAAGCAGAGGCCGGCGCCGAGCGAGGTCAGGATCAGCGCGCCCATCACCTCGCCGAGGGTCGCCACCGCGGCGAGCGCGACCATCGCCACGGCGCAGATCGAGAGCCCGCTGACGAACGGGGTGCGGCGGCCAACCCGGTCGGAGATCCGGCCCGCGACCGGGGCCAGCATCGCCTCCAGGGCGGCGCCGACGATGAAGCCCGCGGCGATCAGGCCGTGGCCGCCGCCGAGCTCGTCGATCCGCAGCGGCACCAGCACCTCGATCGCGCCGAACATCACCGAGGGGACGGCGACGAAGATCGCCGCCTCGACGACGGGGCGGCTGAGCATCGCCGCGAACACCTCGCGCAGCGGCTGCGTTTCCGGGGTGTGCGTCTCCGGCAGCCGCGCGGCGGCGAGCGCCAGCAGGGCGGTGATCACCATCACCGAGCTGAAGACCAGCTCGGTGCCGACCGAGCCGGCTACGGCTCCCAGCGCCGGCCCCAGCAGCGCCCCCGCCACGGCGGTGCCGAGAGCGGTGCCGATCACCGACCCGCGCCGGTCCTCGGGGGCGGCGGTGATCAGCCAGGTCAGCGCACCGGACCAGATCAGGGCGCCGGCCACCCCCTGCACGAAGCGGGCCCCGTCGAGCAGGTAGATCTCCGCCGCGAAACCGAAGACGACGCTGGCGACGCCGAGCAGAAGCAGGCCGCCGATCACCGTCCGCCGCGGGCCGACTCGACTGGCGACATAACCGGCCGGCAGCGAGGCGATCAGGGTCCCGGCTGCATAGGAAGCGGAGAGGATTCCCGCCTGCGCCTTGCTGAGCCCGAGGTCGTCGACGTATTCGGGCAGCAGCGGTGCGATAGCCGCAAAGAAAGCGACATCGAAGAAGATCATCGCCGAAGCGAGCAGGACCAGCCGACGCACCCCTGCATACAATCAGTGGGAGCCGCCTGAGCGCTCTGGAGGGGTGGCAGAGCGGTTGAATGCGGCGGCCTTGAAAGCCGTTAGGCCGCGTAAGCGGTCTCGTGGGTTCGAATCCCACCCCCTCCGCTTCGGCGCTTGCCGCAGCAGGAAAGCGCCTCCGGCGGACGAACGAACGAGCCATGGACAGGGCCGACAGGCGCACCCGGAGCCACGAGCCCTGGCGCCAGCGCGCGGAGCAGGTGAACGACGCCTTCGGGCTGGTCCTCGCCCTGGTCCTCCTCACCTACGTGCTGACCTCGCTGCTCGGCAACCGCGGCTGGCCCGCCGTGGTGCTGACGATCGCCACCAGCGCCACCTCCGTCGTCGCCCTGGTCAGCTCCCACGTCAAGACGGGATTCGTCCGCGCCGCCATCTGGATCTCGGTGCTGACCGTGATCCTGGTCGCGGTCGCTGCCGCGACCGACGAGGAGACGCTGCTGAACGTCGCGTCGCTGGTCCAGATCACCCTCCTCGCGGTGGCGATGGCGGCCGTCCTCGGGCGGGTGGTGGCGAGCGCCGCGGTCGACTCGCGCACGATCCTCGGCGCGATCAGCATCTACGCCGTGCTCGGCGTCCTCTTCACCTTCGTCTACGGGACGATCGACCGGATCCAGAGCAGCCCGTTCTTCGAGGGTGTCGCCCATCCCGAGGGCAGCGACTTCATCTTCTTCAGCTACACGACGCTGACCACGACCGGCTACGGCAACCTCGTGCCGGCCGGGCAACCGGGCCAGATGATCGCCGGCCTGGAGATGATGATCGGGCAGGTCTTCCTCGTCACCCTGGTCGCCGGGCTGGTCAGCCTCTGGCAGCCGGGCGCGGCGCTGCGCCGCCGTCGCGAACAGCGCAACGCCCCAGACGAACCCGCCTGAGGCGCGGGCCGTCAGCCCTGGTCGAGCTCGACCCGTTCGATCGTCTGCGCCTCGAGCGGCTTGTCGCCGGCCCCGGTCGGCGTCGACTCGATCGCGTCGACCACGTCCATCCCGTCGATCACCTCGCCGAAGACGGTGTGCTTGCCGTCCAGCCACGGCGCCGCGCCGGTGGTGACGATGAAGAACTGCGAGCCGTTGGTGTTCGGCCCCGCATTTGCCATCGCCAGCGCCCCGCGGACGACCTTGTGGTCGTTGAACTCGTCCTCGAAGGTGTAGCCGGGACCACCGGTGCCGGTCCCTTCCGGGCAGCCCCCCTGAATCATGAAGTCCGGGATCACCCGGTGGAAGACGAGCTGGTCGTAGAACCCGTCCGCGGAGAGCTTGCGGAAGTTCTCGACGGTTTTCGGCGCGTCCTCGTCGTGAAGCTCGAGCACGATCGCCCCGGCGCTGGTGTGAAGGGTCGCTTGCGACATGGTCGGGAACCCTAGCTACCCCGGACGCGGACGGTGACCGGCGGCGAGGATCCGGGAACGTACGGCCAGCGCTCCTCTGCCAGCGCCGTCGCCCGCAGGCGGATCGAGGCCCGCCCGGAGACGTAGCGGAAGCGGTAACGGGCGCGGAAGCGACCATGGTGATCGCTGCGGGTGACGAGGACTGGCCGCCAGCGATGGGTCGCCTCCTCCAGGTACTGGATCGCGACCAGCTTGCCGCGGCGGGGGATCGGCGCCCCCCTGCCCTTGACCCGGCCGCCGAGGCTGACCATCTGTCCCGTCCGCAGGCTCTCGGGCTCGGCGCGGAGGGTGACGCCGGCGCGGACGCGCAGCTCCAGCGGCCTGCGGGCCGCCGGCTCCAGGCCGCTGTCGCCGGCGAAGCTGACCGTGATCCGGCGCGACGGGCCCGGCGGCAGCCGCAGCTCGAAGCCGCCCTGCTCGCCCGTCACGGTGGCGGCGACGGCGGTCGCGGCCAGCGCCCCCCGCGAGGGGCGCGAGACCACGCGCAGGGCGCGGCCGCCGAGGCCGGCCCCGTCGGCGGCGCGGGTGAGGCGGCCGCCGAGCAGGGCCGGAGCCCCGAAGGGAACGGTCAGCGACTCGCCGCGTCCATGGCCACCGCGCAGCCGGGCGAAGAGCCGCGACTTCGCCCTCGGCGCCTTCGGGACGTGCGGCGGCGGCACCCGGCGGATCGCCATCTGGGTGCCGTCGGCGCGCAGGTTGGTCGAGGCGGAATTGCCGGCGGCGTCGCTCGCGTCGGCGCGGAAGACGAAGGTGCCGACGCCGAGCTCGGGCATCGGCGCGACCAGGTGCGAGAGGCCGGGGCCGTCGGCCGGCACCAGCCTGGTCGGCAGCTCGACCCAAGCGTCGGCGTCGACCTTGCGGAAGAGGATCTGCCCGTCCGCGGGGCCCGAGTGCGGGTCGTCGACCTCCGCTTCGACCTGCGCCTCCGACGGATCGGTCGAGAAGCGGACCTCGGGGCGCTGGTCGTCGAGACGGAGCGGCACGGTCACCGCGGTCCCGGAGTCCTCGTTAGCCGCCTCGTCGCGCAGCCAGAGCTGCAGCGAGTAGCGGCCGGCGGCGGGAACACCGAGGTTGGCGAGGCTGCGGCGGTCGTTGCCACCGGCGAAGCGGACGCCGGTGTCGTAGCCGGCGCTGCCGACGACTCGCCAGAGCGCGCCGGCGATCGGGCTCGCCGACCCCTGACCGGGGTTCTCCCAGCCGAGGTCGAAGTCGTTGACCCGGCGCCAGCCGTCCCCGCCGGCGAGGACGACGGCCTTGGGGTGGGCCGGCGGGTTGTTGTCGATCCGCACCGTGCGAGCGGGGGTGCAGCTCTGGTTGGCGGCGAAGTCGGTCCCGCAGTGGACGAGGGTGTGCGATCCGTCGCTGAAGCTCTGGGTCGCGATCGGGTGGCTGGTCGAGACGGTGGTGAGACAGGGGCGCATCCGGGTCGCCCGCCACTCGCCGTCGATCAGGGCTTTCTCGCACGGGTACTCGGTGAAGCCGACCCGCGCACCGTCCAGCTTCGTCTCGCCGAAGCGGACCCCGGCGCCGCCGTCGCTGGCGGTGACGTCCAGCCCCTGGGTGCCGCGCCTCCAGCCGCCGGCGACGAGATCGCCGCCGAGAATGCCGGCGCTCGGCGCGCCGGAATCGTCGACGGTGAGCGTCAGCGAGCGCAACGCCGACCACGACCCTTGGTCAAGCGAGCACCACTTGGACTCGGCGCGGGCGCAGAGCAGGCGGTCTTCGAAACCCGAGGCGCCGATCGGGAAGTCGAGGCTGAACTCACGGGCCGCGGTGTCGGTGGTCGATGCCTGGGCCAGGGATTCGAAACCACCTCCCCAGTTGACCGCCCCGAGCCGCTGCTCCATACCGTCGTGGAGGGCGTGCCACCAGGTCCCGCGCACACCGAAGATCCCGGTGCCCGACGCCGCCGTCCAGCGCCAGCGCGCGAAGCGGGATCCCGAGACCGTCCCCTGACCGTCGCGGGTGAAGCTCTTCAGGTGTTCGCCGGGCGGGCCGCAAAAAGCGTCGGGGCGGAACTTGGCGCCGCCCGTCGTGTCCGCCCATTCGGCGTCGGCCCCGGCGTTCCAGCCGCACTGCGCCACCTGGTAGCGGCCGGCGTCCGCCTCCGCCGCGGCCAGCAGCATCAGGCTCAGCGCCAGCAGGACCCCCAGCGCGACTCCACGCGCCACTCCGATCCTCGATCCCGTCATCGGTTCCTCCTTCGCTCGGGTGCGTTCCGGAGGCCCTAAGGCGCTGGCGGGCCGAACTCTCCCCCCCACGAGGCGGCCGAGCTTGCGGCTCTGCGAAAATCGCCGCAATGTCTCTTCCAACGAATGATCAGATCACCGAGAAGCTGCGCGCCGTCATCGACCCCGAGCTGCGGCGCTCGATCGTCGAGCTGGGCATGGTCCGCTCGATCGAGGTCAAGGAGGACGGCCGGGTCGAGGTCGTCGTCTCCCTCACCACCGCGGGCTGCCCGATCCGCTCCCACTTCGAACAGGCCGTCGCCCAGCAGGTCTCCCAGCTGGAAGGCGTGACCAGCGTCGCGGTCGGCTTCGACGTCCTCTCCGACGAGGAGAAAGGCCAGCTGCAGCAGACGCTCGGCCGCGCCAAGCTGCCGCAGGGCGCGCTGGCGAAGGTGAAGAACGTGATCTGCGTTTCCTCCGGCAAGGGCGGGGTCGGCAAGTCGACGATGACCGCCAACCTGGCCGCGGCGCTGACCGCCGAAGGCCACCCCGCCGGGGCCCTCGACTGCGACGTCTACGGCTACTCGATCCCGCGCATGCTCGGGGTCAACCGCAAACCCGAGGTCAACGGCGAGCGCAAGATCCTGCCGCTGGACTCGCCCAGCGGGGTGAAGGTGATGTCGATCGGCTTCTTCGTCGAGGACAACTCGGCGGTCGTCTGGCGCGGCCCGATGCTGCACAAGGCGATCCAGCAGTTCCTCGAGGACGTCGCCTGGGACGAGCTCGAGTACCTGCTGCTGGACCTGCCGCCGGGGACGGGAGACGTCTCGATGACCCTCGCCCAGCTGCTGCCGCAGGCGAAGTTCGTGGTCGTCACCACGCCCCAGCCGGCGGCCCAGTCGGTCGCCCAGCGCGGGGCCGAGATGGCGAAGAAGTTCGACCTCGAGATCCTCGGCGTGATCGAGAACATGTCCGGCTTCACCACCCCCGACGGCGAGCGCTTCACGATCTTCGGCGAGGGCGGCGGCCAGCTGCTCTCCGACGA
>Ga0157380_10000010_pt1 | contig 140132 bp, 115 predicted proteins | sample S35metaG_FD_119757 | JGI IMG/M metagenome (GOLD analysis project Ga0157380, IMG submission 119757) | Switchgrass rhizosphere microbial communities from Kellogg Biological Station, Michigan, USA - S3-5 metaG | ecosystem: Host-associated > Plants > Roots > Rhizosphere > Soil | place: USA...
GCCGCTGATCGTTGAATTTGTGAAGCAGCATCCCGAATGGAAAATTTCGCTGCAGGTACATAAGGTGATGCAGATACCTTAAATCAGTTAGCAAGCTAGAAAGTTAGAAAGTTAGAAAGTTAGAAAATTCCCTTTTTAACGATTACTGTGCGTCCGACCCCTTTAGGGGAGAAAGGGGTGAGCGAGGGCTGCTGAACATAAGGTGATGCAGATACCTTAATTCAGTTTGAAAGTTTGAAAGTTAGAAAATTCCCTTTTTAACGATTACTGTGCGTCTGACCCCTTTAGGGGAGAAAGGGGTGAGCGAGGGTTCATTAATCCCAATTGCTGATTTGTTGCACTGGCGTTGCAGGCTAAACCAGATGGAGCCCCGGCACTGAATACAATGAAAAAAATGCACCCATCCTTGCCGGGGCGAACAGCGGGACAGGTGATGCGATAAAACACAAGCGATTGTTTTCAACCTCTTCCAACAATATTTAGCTTAATTTCTTTTCTTTGTAACTAATAAAATAACCATATGAGATTCAGCCTTCTGATTTTTGCCCTGCTTTTTTCCATTCTCTGTTATGGTCAAAAAGACTACAAGTATTCCACCGCTCACCGCATTCAGTTAATTCCATAATACCGTGAATCAGGAGCCCCTAAAGGGGACCTCCCACTGAAAAATGAAAAGTAGCTGCTTCCGGCAAGCGACAGCATTGTCATATTAATTTCTTTTCTTTGTGAACCATGAAAAAAAATATGAAGCACTGCATCTTATTGTTTGCCATGCTTTTTCCTATCCTCTGCCATGCACAAAAAGACTATAAGTATTCCACCAAATCCAAAAGCGCGATAAAATCGTTTGAGCAGGCGGCAAGTGCTTACGATTATAAAAAATACCAGGAAGCCGTCGACCTGTTAAACGATGCCATCAGCAAAGACGATAAATTTATTGAGGCTCACCTGATGCTTGGTGATGTGTATGCCGATATGCGCGACTTTGAAAAGTCGGCCGAACATTATCAGAAAGTGCTGGACCTTGATCCCGCTTTTTTTCCCCAGAATTACTACAACCTTGCAAAATCAGAAATGCAGCTGGAACGGTACGAATCGGCGAAAGGACATCTGGAAAAATTTTTAACCATCAGTAAAATAAGTCCTCCGCTGAAGCTGAAAGCCGAAAGGCTGCTGGCCACCTGTACGTTTGCTGCAGAGCAGGTGAAACATCCTGTTCCGTTCAAACCGGTTAATATGGGCGACAGCATTAATTCCACGGCGAAAGAATACCTGCCCATGCTTACGGCCGATGAAATGAACATCGTATTTACCCGGATGAAGCCTAAACCTGTACAGCGGCAGAGCATTGGCGGAGACCGTTTTGAAGAAGATTTCTATACTTCAGACAAAGTGGATGGAGGCTGGCAACTGTCTCGGCCGTTAGGTCCGCCAATCAATACACCTTTGAATGAAGGAGGTCAGTGCCTGTCTCCTGATGGTAAATCAATTTATTTCACCGGCTGCGATCGCGACGGCGGACTTGGAAGCTGCGACATTTATTATTCGAAAAAAACCGGAAACACCTGGAGCGAACCCATGAACCTTGGCGGGAAAGTGAATGCCAAAGACTGGGATTCGCAGCCTTCCATTTCATTTGACGGAAACACGCTTTATTTTACCAGCAAAAGGCCCGGTGGAGTTGGTGGAACTGATATCTGGAAATGTGTAAAAGGACCGGACGGAAGCTGGGGGCCAGCCACGAATCTCGGCAACCTGATCAATACCATTGGCAATGAAACTTCGCCTTTCATCCATACCGATAACCAGACGTTATATTTTTCAAGCAACGGCCATCCGGGTATGGGTGATGCTGATTTATATTTAAGCCGTCTCGACAGCAGCGGACAATGGGGAGCGCCTGTCAATCTTGGTTATCCGCTGAATACATCAGGTGAAGAATTCAGCCTTTTCGTTAGCAACAATGGAAAAACAGGATATTTTGCTTCGGAACGGTTAAAGGGTTTCGGTTCACTTGATCTTTTTTCATTCGAAATGTTTCCCGCCATAATGCCCAAAACGGTAAGCTATGTGAAAGGAACCGTTACAGATGCCACAGGAAGAAACCCGCTGGAAGCGACTTTTGAAATCATCGACAATGTCACCGGGATAAAAGTAGTAACAGCCACATCCGATAAAATTAACGGCCAGTTCCTGGTTTGTCTTCCAAGCGGAAAAGATTACGGTTTGAATGCTTCAAAGGAAGGATACCTTTTTTATTCCGATCATTTCTCCTGCACCAATCCCGTTGACATGAAAAATGCTTATGAGATCAATATCCGTCTGAACCAGGCAAAAACCGGAGAGAAGGTGGTGCTGAAAAATATTTTTTATGAATCCAATTCCTTTGCGCTGAAATCTGAATCCTATCCTGAGATCGGGAAGCTGGTTGCTTTTCTCCAGGCCAATCAAAAAATAAAAATCGAGATCAGCGGGCACACCGACAATGTGGGTGATGATAAAAGCAACCAAACCCTCTCTGAAAAAAGGGCCAAATCAGTTTACGATTATGTTGTGAAAGCAGGAATTCCTGCCTCACGATTATCGTATAAGGGTTACGGTGAGTCGAAACCTGTTGCAGGAAATGATACGGATGAAGGCCGCTCACAGAACAGGAGGACGGAGTTTAGTATTACGGCTGCTGAGTGATTCGAAACTTTGAACTGATTTCGGTTCTAAACTTCTGTCAGCATCTTCACCCCCGGCAATTCTTTCCCTTCAATATATTCAAGCAAGGCTCCTCCGCCTGTAGATACATAGCTTACCTGGTTGCCCATGTTGAATTTATTGATAGCAGCTGCCGAATCGCCGCCACCTATAAGTGAATAGGCTCCTTTTGAAGTTGCCTTTGCAATTGCTTCGGCCACCTTTTTTGTTCCTTCTTCAAACTTCTTCATTTCAAAAACACCCATGGGTCCGTTCCATAAAATGGTTTTTGATCCGGCGATGACGTCTGCAAACTGTTTTACCGTTTCACGGCCAATATCCAGTCCCATCCAGCCATCGGGAACGTCCATCGTGCTGCATTCCTTTGTATTGGCATCATTCGAAAACTGATCGGCTACAATCGTGTCAACAGGCAAATGGATAGTAACTCCTTTCGCTTTGGCTTTGGAAAGAATGTCATTGGCCAGATCGAGCTTGTCGTCTTCGCATAACGATTTGCCAATGTTACCGCCTTTCGCTTTGATGAAGGTAAACATCATCGCTCCGCCGATGATGAGGTGATCCACTTTTTTCATCAGCTGTTCAATGATCAGGATCTTGTCTGACACCTTGGCTCCGCCCATGATGGCGGTAAAAGGCTTTTCGCCGCTGTCGAGCACCTTGCTGATGCTGTTGACCTCCCCGGCCATCACATAGCCACAGCATTTCCTGCCGGGAAAAAATTTCGCAATCACTGCAGTGGAAGCATGCGCACGGTGAGCCGTTCCAAATGCATCATTCACATAAATATCTCCAAGCGAGGCAAGCTTTTTTGCAAAATCTTCATTGCCTTTTTCTTCTTCCTTGTAAAAACGGAGGTTTTCCAGCAGCAATATTTCTCCCGGCTTCAGGGTAGATGCCATTGAGCCTGCTTCATCGCCAATGCAGTCGGGAGCGAATTTTACAGGCTTTCCTGCAAGCTTTGTCAAATCACTGATGACATGCTTCATGGAATATTTTTCAGCAGGACCTTCCTTGGGGCGTCCCAGGTGCGACATCAGGATAACGCTGCCGCCGTCGCCCAGAATTTTTTTGATGGTAGGAATGGCTGCCCTGATCCTGGAATCATCCGTTACATGGAATTCCTTATCCAAAGGCACATTAAAATCAACCCTTACCAGGGCTCTTTTCCCTGCGAAATTAAAATCATCAACTGTTTGCATATCCAAATTTTAAGGAATGCAAAAATAAAGAATTTCTAATTACTCTAATGTCAAATTGCGCTAAACTGGTTTCATTAATCATTGGCTCAATTACAAATCATATTAATTCCTAATTAGGTCAATTAGACCTTAGTTCAATTAGAAATTAGATCATTAGAAATTAGATCAATTAGAAATTAGAAATTCTCACCTGGTAATCACATGCCTGATCATCCTGGTAGCGTTTTCAGACTGTATCCTGAAAAAATAAACTCCGGCAGCCAGCTCATGCATATCCAATGGTATTTCGTAATCGCCACCGGCAGAAAAATCCGGCTGGAATTCTTTTACGATCTTACCATAAGCATCCATGGCATGAATTGAAATATCGTGGTCCTTTCCGGTTGAAATATTCAGCCAGGCAGCATCACCCGATGGATTCGGACGAATGGATGCGTCCAGGAATTCAGCGGATGAATCCTGCAGTTTGCAATTGATGACCACTTCTTTTTTCGCCGAGATATTGGTGCAGCCGCCGGGATTGGTAACTTTTACCGTATACTTCCCTGCAGCCTTGGCATAGATGCTCTGGCCGATGGCACCGGGTATATTGCTGTTATTGAGCTTCCAGGTGTAAAGATAACCGGGGCCTGAATTAGCTGTCATTAATACACTGTCGCCTGCACAAAAAATGAGCGGTCCGCCAGCGGTAATTTCAGCAGGCGGATCAATGGTCACATTTACCGGATTAGCGACTCTGGAGCAGCCATGCTGGTTCGTAACGATTACCTTATACGCTCCGGCCTTCACTGCAGTATAAGATGAAGAAACAGCTCCTGCCAGCAGGTTTCCATCCTTTTTCCACTGGTAAGTCAGGTTGCCGGTGTTGGCCTGAAGCAGCACACTGTTTCCGTTGCATAAGGCGGTCGAACCAACGGGAGTTACAACTGCATTGGGTGGTGTGCGAACATTGATGTAATTCGTTTTGGTAAGCGTATCTGTTCCAATCGGGCTGACTACAATCAGTGTAGCCGTTTTAAGCCCGCCGGTGGTATACTTGACAACAGGATTCAGCAAGGTGGAAGAAGCCGGTGTTCCACCCGGGAAGCTCCAGCTCCTGCTTACCGGCAGGTTCGAGCTGAGGTCGGTGAACTGAACCGATGATCCCCTGCAGATATCCGTATCATTTGCTGTAAAAGCGGCCACAGGCGCATTACATGCCGGGTAAACACTGGATCCAACCTGGGTTGACAACCCTGCAGCGTCTGTAACTGTTAATGATATATGAAAATAATAGTTTTCTCCATCACATCCCACAGGTGAAATAACCGTAGCCGTTGCCTTATTGGTATCTATTGCCTCCGGATGCTGATGGTTGTTGTGCCTGAGAATCGTTTGCCACTTATATTTCAGCTGACCGGGTGCATGCTCTGCATCCGTCACCGCAGCCTGCAATGAAAGATTTGTAAATCCGGCCGTGGTGTAAAGGTCACCATCGGTAAAGCTGGTGATCTGCACAACGGGAGGTGTGTTGTTCACTGAAATCAGGACAGAATCATACGAAACCTGGCCAATATTATCTTTTACGCGCAGCTTTGCATAGTAGGATGTCGGAAGACCTGAAGGAACATTATAGATATACGTTGGATTAGCCAGAATGCTGGTATCGCCATTTCCAAAGTTCCACAGATACGTCATCGGCTGGCTCTCCGGATCGCTGGACTGGGAACTGTTAAACTGGATGGTCAGCGGAGAAGCGCCATAACCTGTGTCGGCCAAAGCTACAGCCATTGGCGGATTGTTTACGGCATTCATATACTTTATTTTCCTGATCATGTCAGGAAAACGGACGTAGTAGATGTACCCGTCCTTAGGGTTCATGCCGATGAAAACACAGGCACCGCTGCCTGTTTCAAAATTTCTGGCAGCTACCGGATTATTGTTTGCGTCAAATGAGAAATTCCTGATCCACTGTGTTCCATAATCGCCATGAAAATAAGTGTTCTGATACAGTAAAGGATAGGTTGAACCGGTGTACCACACCCCGCCAACGGATGCATTCCCGCCGAACCTTGGTCCCGGTACCGGCGAGGCGGCACTGTCGAGGTCAATCTCACCGGCATTGTATCCAATCCAGCGTCCTGTCCGGCTTTGATTGCCATGCTTCCAGTCAATAGCAGGCCTGTCGTGGAAAAATACCGGTATCGATGCCGGTATGAGTTGCGTCGTATCACAGGGATTTTTGAAAACCACATTCGGGTTCAGCGTAGCCTGCTTAATGAGCTGCTGAAAGGTAAAGTATTGCTGGTTGCAGCCGCCGATTCCGAACAGCGGATTGGGTGCATCCTGGTTTGGCGTTACCAGGCTGTTGTATCCTGTATGGATGGTAAGGCCTTCATAGATTGGCCAGCCGAAATTTTTTCCCGGCCCTTTTGCCACGTGCAGATCTTCCCAGGTTCCCCAGCCCACATCACCAATATAAAGCACACCCGGATCACCGGCTGTGATGTCGGTGCTGCCTGTCCCCGGCCTGATATTCATACGGAAAGGATTCCGCATGCCCACGCACCATACGCGCGACTTTGCCGCCCTTGGATTTGCGGGATCATAAAATGGATTGGTGGGCAAACCGTCGCCTGTGACAGGATCGATTCGAAGTATTTTGCCATTCAGGCAATCCACCAATTGCGACCTGAGCGCACCGATATTTTCCTTTGGCCTGATGATGGTATCCGTAAGCCCCTGACTCCAGTAAGTGCCGCCACCGCCACCGTCAACAAAATTATAGCTGGCTCCGTCGCCGGTTGAAATCATCAGCGATCCGTCGGTTCCGAAAACAAGAGATCCGCCACTGTGGGACTCATGCAGGACCGCTATGCCTGTTTTTTTTGTTTCACCGATCAGGATGAACCTGCTTCCCGGAACAAGCGTGGTGTAGCCGGTTACCACATCTGCCTGATACCGGGTGACCCTGGCTATGGTGGCATTATAGTACTCATTGGTCGCAGCATTGTATGCGCCGGTTCCGAATTTCATCAGGTAATGCCTGTCTACAGTATAAAAAAGATAAATAAATCCATTGCTCAGGAAATCCGGATCTAGTGCAAAACCATTCAGGCCGTGATCTCTCCAGCCTCCGACTTCTTCACTGATATCAATCAACGGTGAAGGAAGCTTCGTTCCATTGGTATCAACGATCCATACCTTACCGGCCTTTTCCCAGACATACTGCCTGCCCTGGGCATCATAGGTAAAGCCTTCCACCTCCGACCATCCGGAGCTTACCAGCTGGTCCTGGAAACTGGCTGGAAGGGTTTGTGCATCAGCTAAAGATGCCGTCATTAAAATGAAAGCAAATGAGAAGTTCAGGGAAAAATTAAATTTTCCCTTTTTCTGTGAAGGGTATTTCATGGGTGAAGGGTTTAAAAAGTAGAGTTGCGGGTATCGAATTAAAAGTGCAAAAAAATTGAAATGGCCCCTGCAACTATTTGGCAAATTGCCTGATTGACGGGGTAAATCTCGCCCCGGCTCTTCAATCATCCCATACAGGCAGGTACAACAACACGGCGCAACCCTTATTTTTACTAATTCTTAACACCGGGGCGTTCATACTTTTTTTTAACTTTATGACACAGATATACGTAACTTCACGTCATTTGAATAAGCAATTCAAAAAGTTAAAATGCCACCTATCACATGGAAAAGAACATCAGTTCTGATTTCTTTTCTCTTGTCTTTTTTTCCCGCAACTGCTACGCATATCGTAGGTGGTGAGCTCAATTACCGGTTCCTGGGAAATGATCTGTATGAGATCCGGCTTACCGTTTACCGGGACTGCTACAATGGGGTTCCGCCATTCGACAGTCCGGCGTCGGTTGGTGTTTTTGATGCAAACAACAACCTGGTCACCCAGCTGTTGATGGCATTCCGTGGATCTGATACCATTCCCCCAACAATCAATTCTCCCTGTTTTATTCCTCCCCTGGATATCTGTTATGAGGTCACCACCTATATAGATACAATGGCGCTTCCCCCGATTCCCGGGGGGTATCAGCTTGCTTACCAGCGCTGCTGCAGGAATATGACGCTGCTGAATATCATCAACCCTACTTTTACAGGTGCCACCTATTACGCTCACATTCCTCCTCCATCCATCACACCGGTAAACAGCAATCCGAAATTCACTTACTGGCCTCCCCCTTTTATTTGCGTCAATGTGAAATTTGAATTTGATCACTCGGCGATTGATTATGACGGGGATTCCATCACCTATGAAATCTGCAATCCATACGAAGGGGCAACGTATAATGCCCCCCAGCCACAGCCTCCCAATAATCCGCCATATACAAGCGTAACCTGGCAGCCGCCTTATAATCCTTCCAACCTGCTGGGAGGTGTTGCACTTACCATCAACAGTGCTACCGGCTTTCTTACCTGCACACCCAATACCATTGGACAGTTTGTAGTCGGTATTTGCGCTAATGAATTCCGTAACGGCGTTTTATTAAGCAAAACAAGAAGGGATTTTCAGCTTAACGTGGTGAACTGTCCCACGTTGCTGGTTGCAGCCCTGCAAACTCCGCTGGTTGTTTGTGGGAGTTATGAGGTAAAATTTCAGAATAACAGCATTGGCGCATCCACCTATTATTGGGATTTTGGCGATCCCACTACGCTTGCCGATACCAGCAACGCACTTGCTCCTTCCTATACCTATCCGGATACCGGTTATTACAATATAACCCTGATCGCTTATTCCAATGTTAACCAGGGCTGTGCCGACACCACCGTTGGAGTTGTTCACCTGGTTCCCGATTATGTGGTGGCAGCTGATTTTGATACAACACTTTGTTCCTACGATGTTGTATTTACCGATACAACCTTATCGACCGGCAGCGGCCTGACCAACCAGTGGCTCTGGAACTTTGGCGATAATGCTTCAACGAACCTGCATAACCCGGTTCATACATACACCAATGGAGGAAATTACCTCGTCTCCTTCATTGCAACTTCTGATTTTGGATGTATTGATACTGTCCTGATGCTTGTACCTGTACCTGACCTGGTTAAAGCAGTACCACAGTCGGTGACCGGAGTTACCTGCTATGGTGACTGTGACGGTGAAGGCACCGTTTTCGCTTTTTCAGGAACTCCGTCTTATACTTATCAATGGAATGATACACTCGGCCAGACTGCAACTACGGCCACCGGTCTTTGCGCAGGTTCATATATTGTTACTGTAACTGACACCGACGGATGCACCGATACGGCCATTGTTCAAATACCTACTCCGCCCCCATTGCTGGATTCCATTTTTGCCACCGATGCCTATTGCGGCGGGATGTGTTACGGCACAGCCACGTCTTTTCCCTCCGGCGGCACACCACCCTACCAGTTCCAGTGGAATGATCCGTCACAGCAAACCAGTGCCGGTGCATCCGGCCTTTGTCAGGGAATTTACGATGTGCTTATCACTGACCAGCATGGCTGCACCTTCACCGATCAGGCTGCTGTTTTATATTCCGACACACATCCTGCCGTTGATGCCACTGCTGACGACTACACTATTTTTTACGGACTTTCGACGCAGCTCCATGCATTGATGGCAGCTGGTTACAGTTACCTGTGGTCTCCTGCTTCTTCCATCAGCAATGTAAATGATCCGAATCCTGTTGTCACTCCGCTCGACAGCATCTGGTATTTTCTTACCATCACCGACAGTAACGGATGCACCAATATAGATTCGGTGCTGATTAAAGTGAGGATTCCATTATGTGATGAACCTGAAATTTTTATTCCGAATGCATTCACACCGAATAATGATGCAAAAAACGACAGGGTATACGTTCGCGGGACCTACATTACAGATTTGTACTTTGTGATCTATGACCGCTGGGGCGAAAAAGTTTTTGAAACAACCGATCAGAAAAAAGGATGGGACGGTAAATATAAAGGACAGCTGGCCCACCCGGGGGTTTTTGTTTATTATGTGGAAGCCACCTGCTCGGATCAGAAAAAGTTCTTTAAAAAGGGAAATATTACGTTGATCAGGTAATCATGACAGCAACACGCAGCTATAATTCGCACAACCGGTTCTACATATACCGGTTGATGTTATTATGGATTACACTGTTCTGTTGTATTACATCGGTTACCCTTTCCCAGGACATTCATTTTGCGCAGTTTATGTACAGTCCGTTGAATCAGAACCCGGCTAAGACCGGCTTATTCGATGGCGATTATCGCATCGTTGCCAACCACAGGGAGCAATGGAACTCGGTGACTGTACCTTACAAAACATTTTCCGCTTCATTCGACATGGTATTATCAGGGTTCAGCAATGAAAAGAACAGGCTGGCAACAGGCCTGTTGGTCAACAGCGACAAAGCCGGCGATTCAGATTTTGGAACGTTCGACGGCGAATTATCTTTTTCGTGGCAGCACCGACCCGGAAGGGATTCAACACACCTGATTTCAGGAGGACTTCAGGCCGGCATGGTACAGCGAAGCATCAGTTACAACAGGTTGACTTTCGACAACCAGTTTAACGGCGACGTTTTTGATCCAAACAGTTCTCCCGGTGAGAATTTTGAAAAGAGCACCTTTTATTATTTTAATATCAGCGCCGGACTGGCTTGGGAATACATGATAAACAAGACGCATACCATTGGAGCCGGTGTGAGCCTGCAACATATCAACAAACCTGTGCAAACTTTTTTTGAAGAAAAAAATGTCCGCCTTCCGATGCGGCTGCAAATCAATTTGAACAGCAATATACGTTTGACCGAGCGGTTGAATCTCCTGCCCGATGTCATCTGGATGAAGCAGAACACCTTCAGGGAGCTTGTTTTGGGGGGTCAGTTCCGCTATATGCTCTCCGACAAACCGGGGAAAGTGTATAATTTGTATCTCGGACTTGAAGGTAGAATTAAGGATGCGATAATCCCGATGGTCGGGCTTGACTATAACACCCTCCATGCAGGAATCAGCTATGATATCAATACTTCAGGATTGAAAAAAGCCAGTCATGGAAAAGGCGGACTGGAGCTGGCAATCGTATATATTATTAAAAAAGTAAAGCCGGAAGGCATCAAGCCTCCCTGTGTCATTTATTGACATTAACTGATACATATTATTTTGTGATTAGAATTTTAATATTGATTCTTGTTTTTTCGGTTCACCAGGCCCTGGCTCAGACAAAGCAAGCCTATCTGAATGCCGGCTCAAAAGCGATGGAAGAAGGTGATTACTATACGGCATCCATTCATTTTACAAAGGCGCTTGCTTTTGACGAGCAGGATGCCAGCACGATTTTTAAGCTTGCCGAATCACACAGGCTTTTCAACGACTACAGGGAAGCGGCTGCGGGTTATACTAGATATCTTTCCATTGAGCAAAAAAATAAAAACAAGCTTGCTCTTTTCTATCTCGGTGAGATGAAAAAAAACCTTGGAGAGTATGCTGAGGCAAAAAAAATATTCACCGATTACTATTCCATTCATGCCGGCGACAGCGATCTTTTTGCGGAAAAAAGCAGGCTGCGGATTGCATCCTGTGATACGGCTGAAAAGCTGCTGAAAGACAGCGTGCCTTCCGTCATTTCAAATCTCGGAAGTAAAATTAATTCAGTGTACAGCGATTTTGCCGGCCAGCAAATGTTCGACAGCACGCTGTATTATTCATCGCAGCGTTTCATTGACAAACCCAAAGGCAGGGAAAAAAAGAGCAGCTACATTTCAAAAATCTTAAAGTCCTATTATGAGGATCAAAGCTGGCAGCCACCTGAACCGATGGACAGGATCTTTAATCCATCCGGCTACCTTGATTGCAACAGCAGCATCAGCGCCGATCATAAGCTCCTGGTATTTTCACGCTGCAGGCCCATCAGCGTTTCCTCCTATCATGCGGAACTTTATTACAGCAAGTGGGAAAAAGGGAAATGGCAGAACCCGGTAAAAATCGGCAAGGAAGTAAATGATAAAACATATACGGCTACACAACCCTGTATTGCAGCCAATGGCGCCAATGGCTATATCCTGTACTTTGTTTCAGACAGGCCGGGTGGCACCGGCGGGTTGGACATCTGGAAAAGCAGTTACATCAATGGCCAGTTCAGCAAATGTGAAAACCTCGGAGAAGTGGTCAATACGAAAGGCGATGAGGTCACTCCTTTTTTTGATAACCTGAACAGCACATTGTATTTCAGTTCCGACTGGCATGCCGGGATGGGAGGATATGACATATTCAAATCTGTTCTTTCTGGTCAGACATTTTCAAATCCTGCCAATATCGGGTATCCGGTTAACAGCAGCTGCAATGATATTTACTTCAGCAACAATGGAAGTGATAAGAAAGGGCTGCTGACTTCCAACCGTCCCGGCTCCATGTACCTCCAGTCGGAAACCTGCTGTTATGATATTTACAGCTTTGAGCTGCAGGAAAGGAAACCTCCTCCTGTCGACAGCGCGGCAATCAGGGATTCTATCATCCTGGCTGAAAAAATGCTACGTGTTTCCGATTCAACCACGCTGACGATTTTCCTTCCGCTCAAACTATATTTTGATAATGATCAGCCCGGAAGACGATCTCTTGATACAATAACCAGGAAAAGTTATGATGAAACTTATTTTGAATACCTGGCGCAAAAACCTGAATACCTGCATGCCTTCAAAAACAAAAACGGCGTTAACAATAATATGACGGAGGCAGTTGAAAATTTCTTTACCACCACCATTGGATCATCCTATAAGGACCTGGACCGGTTCAGCATTGCCCTTGCTGCCCAGCTCCTGGCCGGGAGGCAGATCACACTTACGGTGCAGGGTACTGCGAGTCCGCTGGCAAAGTCGGATTACAATGACAGGTTGTCGAAGCGCAGGATCAACAGCCTGTTGAATTATTTCAGAAAATATAACGACGGTATCATTCAGGGATACATCGACAAGCGACAGCTTGTTATCATCGAAGAGCCTGCAGGAGAAATGCTGGCACCTAAAACTGTCAGTGATAACTATTATGACAAACGAAAATCGGTATACCATCCCGATGCCTGCCTGGAAAGGAGGATTGAGGTAATTGCCATCAGATATGAAAACTGAACGTTACCTTCTGATCTGGACACTTTCCTGCCTGCTGTCTTTCGCAATGACAGCCAGGGCTCAGAACCTGTGTCCGAACGGCAGCTTTGAAACGACATTCCCCTGTCCGACATCGCTCAGTCAGCTTACCTTTGCAATTCCCTGGACGGATGCTGTGGGCTCCACCAGCACCTCCGACCTGTTCAATGCCTGCAACGTTCCGGTAAGCACCTGCTTTGATGTACGGGTTCCAGACAATTTCGGCGGGCACGCTCCTGCACATACGGGTGATGGTTATGCCGGGTTTATCGCTTACTACGGGCTGCTGGTGAGAGAATATCTCCAGGTTGCGCTTGATTCATCGCTTGATCCTGCCACACCTTACCGCGTTGAAGTGTGGATCCGGAGGTCATCCATGTGCAGATATGCAGTTGACAAAATAGGCATCCTCATTTCAGCAGGGCCCATCAACCAGGCCGGTACTGTCAATATTGCCCTTGCTCCCCAGATTGAAACCAATACGGTGCTCAGTGACACAACAACCTGGACACTGATCACCGGAATTTATATTGCATCGGGCGGTGAAGATTATATTACGATCGGCAATTTCCATGACAATGCAGGATCAAATGTTGTTGACCTCGGATTGCAGGGAAGCACCTGTGTGCTTAACAACAACAGCGCCTATTATTATGTTGACGATGTGAAAGTGGAACGCATCAATGAGAAAGTGATCATTGAAGGTGATACGCTGATTTGCCCGGGGATGAGCACGACACTTTCTGCAAATACTAATGTCCAGGCCTGGTGGTCGGAATCATCAACACCAAATGATACGCTGAGCACTGCAGGATCCATTACGGTTTCACCTTCGGTGAATACAACCTACCTGCTCCATGGCATGTTTGTTACCGATACGGCAACGGTTTACGTCATTCAACCTCCTGTTGTAAACCTGGGAAATGACACCACCATTTGTGAAGGATTTTCAGTTCCGCTGAATGCCTATAACCCTGCATCAACTTATAACTGGTCAACAGGGGCATCTGATTCCATCATCCAGGCTTCGGTGAACGGTCTTTATTGGGTGACGGTGGATAACGGCGGCTGCACGGCTTCCGACTCGCTTAACCTGACGGTGCTAACCAACCCGCCTGTTCAGCTGGGTCCCGATTCTGTTTTCTGTGATAATGATCCATTCCCCCTGGTACTCAATGCCGGGCCGGGATCATCTTACCTGTGGATGCCGGGAGGTGACACTACACAGTCGATGGAGGTTTATGATGAAGAAACGTATACCATTACAGTTAGCCACCAGAACGGATGCACCACTTCGGCTTCAGTCACCACGGTGGAAGAATGTCCGGCTTCCATCTTTATTCCACGCGCTTTTACACCAAACGGTGACGGAAGAAATGAAAATTTTTCTCCTTCGCTGGACAACGTGCTGGCATACGAAATGAAAATTTATAACCGCTGGGGCACGCTTGTATTTGCTACTTCCGTCCAGGGGACAGGATGGGATGGCAGGTATAAGCATGAAGAGTCGGCGGAAGGGGTTTACGTGTATGTGATCAGTTATGACTCCATCACCACATCCGAACGGGTTGATAAAAAAACAATCAGGGGTTATTTTGTACTGATCAGGTAACGGCCATTATCTGACGGGCAGATCCATGATCTGCTTTCTCACTTCCAGAAACTCATCCCAGATTTCTTTCAGAATAGCCGCAGCAGGCTTGATCTCTTTGATATATCCTGACACCTGGCCTATTTCCAGCTCGCCTTCATCAAGCTTTCCTTCAAACATGCCCGCCTTTGCCCTTGCTCTGCCAAGCAGCGTTTTCAATTCCTCCACCGAAGCGCACCGGCTTTCAGCAGCTGCAACCTGTTCATAGAATTTATTTTTTATAAGACGAACGGGAGTAAGCTGCTTCAGCGAAAGCATCGTATCACCTTCCTTTGCATGAAGCACGGCCTGCTTAAAATTGGCATGCGCAGATGATTCATCTGATGTCACAAATCGCGATCCTACCTGAACCCCTTCAGCTCCCAAAGCAAATGCCGCCATCATGGCTTTGCCTGAACCGATGCCGCCCGCTGCAATCAACGGAACTTTGACCGCCTCGCGGATCATCGGTATGAGGCACATGGTTGTTGTTTCTTCCCTTCCGTTGTGACCGCCGGCTTCAAACCCTTCAGCAACAATGGCATCGACGCCTGCTTCCACGCTTTTTTGTGCAAACTTTACATTCGAAACAACATGCACCACCTTACAGCCCTGGTCCTTTAATTTGGAAGTCCAGGTTTTGGGGTTTCCTGCCGATGTGAAAACAACAGGCACTTTTTCTTCAATAATAATTGCAATATGCGCATCAAGGTCGGGATACAATAGCGGAACATTCACTGCAAATGTTCTCACCGTATGTTCTTTGCAACGTCGTATATGGGTACGCAGAATATCCGGGTACATCGAACCGGATCCGATGATGCCCAGCCCGCCTGCGTTGCTCACTGCTGAAGCAAGCTCCCAGCCGCTGCACCAAAGCATTCCGGCCTGGATAATGGGATAATCAATATTGAATAAGCTGGTGATCCTGTTTTGCATTCAGGCAAATTAAAATCATTTATCATTAATCATGCATTCGATCCGGCATTTAGCCCTGGCAAAAATCTCACGGATAACGCTTGATTTCATTTCATCAGCCGGTGTGGGAGCTGCTTCAAGGCCAAAAGCCTGCATTTTCAAACAGCGCGCAATATACAAAGCCCTTTCCAATTGCTGACGCTGACTGATGATAATTACCGGAACATCAGGATTTAATTCCCTGAATCTTTTCACGGATAAAAATGTGCGTAACCCGCCATGGTCGGGGTATATGACAGAACCCGGCACATTCATTTCCATCAGCGCCCGCTTCATGTCGTTGGGCTCATTATAATAGATTTTGTTGCTTGCCCCGCTCACTGTTATCTTTTTCAATCCCCCCTTCCTGTAAAGCGAAGCAGTCACATCCATTCTGGATGAATAGGAATAGTTCCTGCTTGCAGGGTCAGTCGTCGTACCAGAGCCAAGAACCAGCGCTGAAGTATATGGAGGCATACGCATCACTTCACCTGAAATAAATGACTGTGAGGAAAAACTGATCATTTTGCTTTGGATAACAAGCATTCCTGCTGCCGTCATTACCATAAAAAACAGTCGCCAAAAAAATGGGGAAATGGAATTTACGCTCATGATCGCCCAATCATTAAATATTATTCAAGTGCATTATCAGGCAGGACAAAAAAAAGGCTGTCCTGGTATGCGGACAGCCCGTTTCAAGCATGCTGATTGGTTATTTCAGGACAGTGATCTTTTTTATTTCATTGCATTTATTTCCTTTCATCTGCATGAAATAAATTCCATTCTTAAATCCGCTTACAGGAATGGTAACAAGATGTTCACCTGCTGACCAGGTTTTTTCTGCTGTCGTATATACTATCTTTCCGAGATTGTCAGTGACAACAATGGAAAGGTTTTCGTTTTCATGCTGGTTCCATGCCACACTGATATTATCCTTTGCCGGACTTGGATAAACAACCAGTCCGGAAACAGGTGATCCTGCTTCGTCAATACCTGTTGTGGTAGCATCATACAGGATCAGGTCATCAACTGCCGCTTCCACCAGGCTTCCCTTATTGGCTGCCGAGTCTTCCGCTACAAACATAAGTGATACCGTTGCCGTTGGTATAATATAATCTTTCACCCGGAGGGCAAACCTGCGCCAGCTGTGATCGGGTGTCTTTGTAAGCTCAACAGGTACCCAGTTGGTTCCGTCGCCGCTGATAAATACCTGCCAGAATTCGGTTTTGGGCGTGGAGCCCTGGTCATTCGTATACCAGCGATAATAGGAGAATCCCGGATTAATGCTAGTGCTGAGATCAAACACCGGTGAGATCAAAGTAGTTCTGCCGCTGTCGAGATCATTGGTTCCAATTCCTGCTGAAGGGCCTGCATTTCCGGTAACGGCACAAATAATTCCGCCGGGTGTATGCTGCTGATCTGTCTGGCACATCACACCGTTATCAAATGAACCGACAGGTCCGTCAAATATCCAGTTGCCTGTCACTGCATCGTCGGTAGGCAATCCTGCAGTCCACAAAATACCTGCTTCAAAATCTTCCGTGATCAGTGGTGTAAAATCAATCATTACATAAAAAGGAATATTTGGATCAGCATCATTGGCGCCGGGAGGCAGGGTCTGCAATATTCCGCCCGATCCATCCACCACAGCAACAAAATAACTGATGATATCTCCGGCCAGCGCGGGAGGAATGTTTCCCGTAAAGGTGGTGCCTGAAACATTTGTCAGTGCAAAAGGATTCCATGCACCCTGGTTATTTACTTTATAAAATCCCTGTGTGCCTGCGGTGAACCAGGGAAACTGTGACGTATACGAAAAATTTACTGTTACAGGCGTTCCAACCTGATCGGTTCCAGTCAATACATCCGTATGGGTGAAGTTTACATTGGTCAGCAGCGTGATGCCATGTTTGGCAAATGCGCTCAGGAGCTGCGACAGGTGCGGAGTTCCGTTATTCAGGTTTCCGTCGTTGTCATCATCCGTTATGGCTTCGATGAGCACGTCGGTGTAAAGCTGGCCCTCTGTTCCGCCCGGTCCGGTAATGGTTGCGGCAAAAGTTTCAACAAACAGGTCCATGCACAACTGCCTGTCGCTGATATTCACACCATAATCCCACCATGCACCTGCAATGATCTCACCATCGGCGTGCACTTCACCGATCAGGTCCTGCGGATATACTTTTGGGTTGATGTCATATCTTCTCACGTAACCTGTAGGATCATTCTGGTAAAAACCAATACCAAGAACCGGATCATTGGTCAGGCCGTTTGCCCATGTATCGGCATACCCCTCGCCCATTGCTCCGTTTCCGAAGTTGGCGCCATAATGCGTATAGAGGTGATCGTTTATTGCATGCCCGTACTCATGGTAAACGACATCATTGATGAGTGAAGTGGCCAGACATCCTCCACCCACATCAAAAAAGTTGAGCTCTCCGTCATAAAATGCATTGCAGGATCCCGCCACATCAATGTTGGTTACCATGGGCTGGTCAAGTCCTGAGAAAAACGGTGCTTTGAGGTTGAGGTAATTGTGAATGTCATTCACTGAATTGAAAGCCGATAGTTCCTTGATATCAGCATGTGTATCAAAAGAAATATTATTCTGGCCCGGGTTTATGGTAACGTTGAATGAAGGCGTGGTGCCATTGGTTTTCACGTGCGAAAATTCACCCTCCAGCGAAATGGTTGCGCTTACTGCTGCAGCGTTATTCATGTTTACATTACCGGCCGTATCAGTATAATATACGTTGGTGCTTTCAAGGATCAGCGCATGCTTCACAGGATAAACGCCATTGGGCTGGTAAGGATTTTTTGGTGTGATGGTGGCTGTAAGGTTTACATCCGAAGAGGAATAATGGTTGATGTCATTCTGCCTGTAAAGCACTTCTCCGGTGGTTGCATCAATCAGCGTATAATAACGACCGGGTATGCCTTCTATGTCGACATTGTCGACGGTTACTTCATAAACCAGCTTAAATGAATTGGTGCGGTAACCCGGAACCGGCAATATTTTAAGATCATTGTTGACTGTGCTTTTTTTCACACCGGGTACATTGGCTTCCGCTGCAGCTTTTGCACCCTGCGCATCAATGGCGGGTTGTGTGGAAATCTGGATGTTGCTGTAGCAGTTCAGTCCGAACAAAATAACACCACCATTGCTTTTAAGTGATTTAACGGTCACATTGCTCCACAATACTTCCAGTCCCTGGTATTGCTGATAAAAATTTACATACTCATGTTTGGTTGTCATGGCCGTATTACGCATCACAAGGTCATTTATAGGTACCTGGAAAGCGGCAAGCTCCGAAGTGATAAATGACAAAGCTCTTTGCGCCGGTGTGCCGAAAGAAGAAATAAAAATCGGGCTGCCCACGGCACGGGATGGTTTCTGATTTTCTTCATTATACATCACCCACCAGTTCGGATGCTGCTGGACAAAGCTGGTCCAGGCCTGGGTGCTTCGCAGCTCCTGCTGGTAGGAAACATCAGGAACACGGTGCCGGTTGACAATATGCGTCTTAAGGAGCGGATCCTTAACACCCGTAACATGACCGGAAGAAAATACGCTGGCTGACGTGAAAAGCACAGAAACAGCTGTAAGGAGTAGTTTTGATTTCATTTTTCAGGATTTGATCTGCAACAAAAATATAATTAATAATCTAACAATCAAACAGCCTGGTTGCCCAGCTTCTGAATTGCGGGGAGAATACAAGAACTTATTGACTAATTCTCAAAAAACGCTTCCTGCCAAAGAGGTCGTTTTTCACCTCTGCAGCCGCGAAATGCCTGCTGTAAAGGCTTTCCAGCCTGCCGGCATGCGCTTCATTGATTTCCAGGTAAATCCTGCCGTCCTTTTTCAGGTGCTGTAATGAAAAAGTGCAGATGGAGTCATAGAAAACCAGTGGGTCGTTCTCAGGGACAAAAAGTGCGAGGTGCGGTTCGAAATTCAACACATTGATATGCATGCTGCGCTTTTCACTTTCAGTTACATAGGGAGGATTGCTGACTATCACATCATACTTTTCCTTTCCAGGGAATGGCTCTTTGCCCAGCATGTCATATTGATAAAAGGTAATGTGGCTTTCGTTCAATGAGGTATTTGACCTGGCTGTTTCCAGCGCAGCTGCTGAAATATCCAATGCCGAGACCACCGGTTTCAAAAGGTTTTTTTCAAGGGCAATGGCCAGGCATCCGCTTCCGGTACAGATATCCAGTACATGAAGACCGGGCAGCTTGTTTTCTTTTATGATCATGCCTGCCAGGAATTCCGTTTCAGGCCTTGGTATGAGCACTGCAGGATTAACCTTTATGGTTAACCCGTAAAAGCTGGTTTCACCAAGCACATATTGCACAGGTTCACCTGTGACCAGTCTTTCAAGAACCTGTTCAAGTTCCGATTCCTTCTCCGGTGAAATAACTTCATTCATTACTCTTTTCAGCGAAGGCCTTTCACAATTAAAAACTTTGCAGAAAACCAGGTCACGGATGGAAGCAGCTTCGCCACTGTCGTACAGGACTCCCAGCCTTGTTTCATAAAGAGATGAAATATTTTTTGCCGGCATGGAATGGTGAAATGATGAAAGTGTATTTTTGGCTGCCATGAATCCGGACTGACGGGCGCAAAATTAAGGCGTTTGTATCACACCGGCAACAACACCCTGATACCTTGGATCATCATTCATACATGGAACGTTGTCTACAGCTGGCCCTGCTTGGCGCCGGCCACATTGCACCCAATCCCATGGTAGGCGCTGTGGTGGTTCATCAGAACAGGATCATCGGCGAAGGCTTCCACCAGGCATTTGGCGGACCGCATGCTGAAGTAAATGCCATTGCCGCTGTGAGGCAGCAATCATTACTTTCCGGCAGCACGCTCTATGTCAACCTGGAGCCATGTGCACATCATGGCAAAACTCCGCCATGTTCGGATCTGATCATCAAAAGTAAAATACCTCATGTGGTCATCGGTTGCCGTGATCCCTTTGATGCAGTGAACGGAAAAGGAATTGAAAAACTTCAGGCCGCCCATGTGAAAGTAACGACAGGCATCCTTGAAAAAGAAAGCCTGCACCTGAACCGCCGGTTCATTACCTTTCATGAAAAGAAAAGACCCTACATTATTTTAAAATGGGCCCAGAGCAAAGATGGATTTATCGGCCATCCTGATAAGAGAATACAGATCAGCAATGAATATGCAAACCGGCTGGTGCATCACTGGCGGAGTGCTGAACAGGCTATCATGATAGGTTCGGGTACTGCTTTGGTTGATGATCCGCAGTTAACTGTCAGGTTATGGCCCGGGAATAATCCGCTTCGCCTGGTTCTTGACCGCTATCTTCGTTTACCCGGTACGTTAAGTATTTTTAATAAGGCAGCGCCTGTGGTGATTTTTAATGAGATCAAAGATGCAGAAGATGATCACGTAACCTGTGCCAAAATCAGCTTTGATGATTTACCTGCATCAGCCATGCAATATTTGTATGAAAGAAAAATTCTATCCGTCATCATTGAAGGCGGAGCGCAGTTGCTGCATACCTTTATTAATAGCAATTGCTGGGATGAAGCACGAGTGATCACTTCCGGCCACCGGCTCATGAACGGAATAGCCGCCCCGGTGCTCTCCATGCCACCTTCCGAATCAGAAAAGATTGAAAATAATCTGCTGTCCATATTTAAAAATTCCCTGATCAAAAACCGATGAACCTCAATATCCTCATTTGTATCCTGTTTACTTCCGGACTGTTCATCATCCTGCGGTCGTTCAGCAAGTGGGGCATTGATAATTTCCAGGGCATTGTCTTTAATTATTTTGTTGCGGGTTCCTGTGCGCTCCTGCACGACTTCAACAACAATGTACTGTATTTTCCCGAATGCAGGCCATTTATTCCTGTTTCACTGGGCATCGGGCTGATGTTCATTTTGGTTTTCATGCTCACGGCCAAAGTTACTCAGGTAGCTGGTGTGGGCGTTGCATCGGTTGCCTCCAAGTTATCAATGGTTATTCCCATTACAGCAGGCGTGATGCTTTATCACGACGGGATGGGATTTCAGAAAATCGCCGGGCTTGTGCTTGCGCTTGCCGCCGTTTTCCTGATCAACCTCACGCAGAAAGGAGAAGATAAAAAAGCGGGCAATTCCTGGTTCCTGCCGGTCGTGCTTTTTATCGGATGCGGCATCGTGGATACGTCCATTAAATTTTCACAACACTTTTATATGACCGATCATACCAGGCACCTGATGATCATGTGTATGTTTTTTTCAGCCGGCATCCTCGGTTTTATGAAGCTCGTCTACGAAGTGCTGTTCAGAAAAATGAAAATCAACCTTAAAAATGCCGGCGGCGGATTGATTTTGGGAACATGCAACTACCTCTCCATTTTCTTCCTCATCCGAAGCTTTGAATTCCCGGGCGCTGAAAGCTCCAAGGTTTTTGCAATGGTGAATTTGGGTGTGGTGCTTTTCTGTACTGCATGGGCCGTGGTCATTTACCGGGAACAGCTTAATAAATTCAAAATAACAGGCCTGCTGATCGCCGTGTCGGCCATCATTATATTATATTTTGTCTGACATGCTTTTTGAAGATTCTTACAAAACCATTCAGGCGCCTGCAACCGGTCAGTACAAAGAAAAAGGAAGCCGGTTCATGGGCTTTGCTTACCATGCAGTTTCAGAAGATGAAATAAAAAAAATACTGCAGACACTTAAAAAAGAGCATCACCAGGCCAGCCACCATTGCTATGCATTCAGGATCGGGCCACCGGGGTATTCACGTTTCAGCGATGACCGCGAACCCTCGGGCACAGCCGGAAGACCCATCCTGAGCCAGCTGCAATTGCACGACCTGACCGATGTGCTGCTGGTGGTGGCACGCTATTTCGGAGGATCGCTCCTTGGTGTTCCCGGTCTTATCAATGCATACAGGACAGCTGCCGCAAACACAATTGAAAATTCCGAAATTGTAAAACGGTTCATCATGGAAAAATTCAGGGTTAAGTTTGCATTTGACAGCATGAATGAGATCATGGGGCTGCTGAAATCATATAGTGCTACTGTTATTAACCTGGATGCTTCCGGTCCATGTATAGTTGATTTTGAAATAAAAAAAAGTCTTGCGGATGAAATCCTCCAGAAAATCCGTTCACTGTATAATACAAGTTCCCCGCCTGAAATAATTCCATTACCTTTCAGCCAATCCTGAAACGCATTTCTATTATGCAACTATTAAAAAAACTTTGCTCCATACAGGCACCATCGGGGAATGAAAAACCAATGACGGATTTTATTCTCTTCTACCTGCAGACAAACCTGGCCAACTTCAAAATAAAACCGGAAATTTTTCATGGGGAAGATTTCCAGGATTGCATTGTGCTTGTATTTGGCAAGCCCCGCACAGCAGTGTTTGCACACCTCGACAACATCGGCTTTACCGTGAGATACGGTAAAGAGTTGCTGAAAATCGGCGGACCAAAAACCGTTTCCGGTTTAAAGCTGGTTGGTGCTGATGCAAAGGGTAAAGTGGAATGTGTCCTGGTTGTTGATGAGGAGAAGAACCTGACATATGAATTCGACAGGGAGTTGGAGCGTGGTACCATGCTTTGCTTTAAACCAAATTTCAGGGAAGACAGGGAATATGTGCAGAGCTGCTACCTCGACAACAGGCTGGGGGTATGGTGTGCGCTGAAGCTGGCTGAAACACTTGAAAACGGCGCCATTGTTTTTTCATGCTGGGAAGAACATGGCGGAGGCAGTGCAGGATATCTTGCTAAATTTTTGTACGAGAAATATAAGGTACAGCAAACCCTGATCGCCGATATTACCTGGATCACCGAAGGGATCCACCATGGCGACGGTGTGGTTGTTTCGCTCCGCGATTCGGGACTCCCACGGAGAAGCTATATAAATAAGATCAGGAAAATTCTGGACGACCACCAGTTCAGCTACCAGTGCGAAGTGGAAGGATCGGGTGGCAGTGACGGGAATGAAATTCAGAAATCACCATACCCCATCGACTGGTGCTTCATTGGCGCTGCAGAAGATTTCGTGCATTCGCCGGATGAAAAAGTGCATAAAGCCGATGTGGAAAGCATGCTGGATGCCTACCGGCTATTGATGAAACACCTGTAATTTTCAGGATTTACGGTCCGCTGCAATAATCGCTTTCAGGTTTGGCCTGAGCCTGCTTTTATAAACGGCATGCGCTTTTTCCTTCACTTTGCCTTTGCGCTGCTTTCTCTGCACTTCGATGGGAAGCGAGATCATGTCCATACACTGTGGCGTACAGCAGCCTTTCATCTGTTCCCCGCAACTTTCGCACTGTATAAAAAGCAGGTGACAGTCGTTGTTGGAACAGTTAACATGCCGGTCGCTCGGGTGGCCGCACTGATGACATTCGCTGATCACTTCTTCGCCTATACGTTCGCCGAGCCTTTCATCAAACACAAAATTTTTTCCCTTGAATTTTGATTCAAGGTTTTCATTCTTCACCTGGTGCGCATAGGCAATGATGCCTCCGTAAAGCTGGTTCACATCCTTAAACCCATGATGACGGAAATAGGCGCTGGCTTTTTCACAACGTATGCCTCCGGTACAATACAGCAATAGCTTTGAATCTTTTTTGTCTTTCAGCAGGTTCAGCGTAGCCGGTAAAGCGTCACGAAAGGTATCCACGTCAGGACAGAGGGCATTGCTGAAGTGACCAACCTCGCTCTCATAATGGTTTCGCATGTCCACCACGATGGCATTGTCTTCTTCCATGGCCCGGTTGAATTCTTTTGCATCCAGGTGCTTCCCCACATTGGTCACATCAAATGAGTGGTCATCAAGTCCGTCGGCTACAATTTTTTTACGTATTCGGACGATCAGCTTGTAAAATGATTTCCCGTTATCTTCAACGGCAATCTTCAACTGCATTTGTTTTAAAAACGGATCTGCTTCAAGCACTTTCAGAAAGTCATCCCAGTGATGTTCAGGAACACTCAGCTGTGCATTGATACCTTCGCGCGCAACATAGATCCGTCCAAAAACATTCAGCTCGCTTAGCCTGATATACAGCGAATCACGGAAAGCTTCTATTTCAGGAATGATTACATAGCGATAAAAAGAAAGCGTGATGCGGCTGAAAGACTCTTCATGGAGCTTTTTTTTCAGCAGCAGCTTGTCGTATTTATTATGTAACACCATCGTTGACGTAAAAGCAGATCCTGTCAGGCCATTTTTCTTTTTTGCTTGTACCAGATCAGGAAAGCAAGACCTCCCATAATATAAGGAACGGCCATAAGGTACAGGATGCCCTGGTTCAGCCCGCGCCCGACTTTATTCTCCTTTTTATCGATATTACTTTCAGCCGATGCCCTGCATACAGCACACTGAGCCTGAACTTCCACAGTCGATGAATAAAAAGCAACTACGGCCAGGAAAGCCATCCTGAACAGATGATTCTTGGCAATCTTGCGGAAGTGGGTTAAAGATCTCATGCTGCCTGCAAATTTAATTCATTTCAGGCGATCAGGAAAGTATTTATTAATGGGGAGGATAGAACGGGGAGATCAGCAGGTAAACAATTACGCCTGTAACAGTTACATACAGCCAGATGGGAAAGGACCACCTGGTCATCCGCCTGTGCTTGGCAACCTGCATCGTAAGGCCGTAATAAAAGGAGATGAGAATAAGGGGAAGCACCAGGGCCGCAAGGATGATGTGGCTGAACAGGATGGTCAGGTAATATGGCCGGAACGGGTTATCCTTTGGATACGTTGTTTCATCAGCGAGGTAATGATAGGTGATGTATGAAACCAGGAAAACGGCTGATAAAACAAAAGTGGTCAGGTTGATCCTTTTATGAATAGTGACTTTTTTTTTCCTGATAAAATAATAAGAAAGCAGTAAAAGAACCGTGCACGATGCATTGATGATTGCATTCAAAGCGGGAAGATAGTAGGCAAATACAGGGACAGGCTCCGGCCTTGGCAGGATTTTGCGGTTCAGCACGATAACAGCTGCAAATACAAATGCGGAGATGAAATAGATCCACCTCAGGATCAGCTTTTCATGCGAAGCTGGTTTCAGCCCCTGCTTGCCTGCATCCGATTCAATCATGATCATTCTTTTTATACTCCCATTGCAGTACCACGACCTCATCCATCAGCCTGTTCACTTCCAGGTTGTCGGTTCCGTCATAATAGCCTCTGATTCTTTTATCTTTATCAACCAGCACGAGCTGATCACTGTGCCGCATCGCTGTTTCATGGCCGGGAGTCAGCATGGCAAACAGGTAATAGCCATTGCGTGCCAGCTCGTCCAGTGCCTTTTTATCACCGGTGAGAAAATACCATTTCCCCGGAATGGCCCTGCGGGATTTTGCATAGGTTGCCAGCACCGGAACAGAATCATTGTCAGGATCTACGGTAAACGTAAGGATCTTCACATCTGCATCGTCTTTGAATTTCGACTGCACCCTTTCAAGCTGCGTATTCATCACTTCACCATCGCTGCTTCCGGTAAAAAAGAATGCTGCAATGTAAATACTGCCTGAAAGGTTTTGATCTGTAAATGTTTTGCCATCCTGATCGGTAAAAGAAAAAGACGGGATGGTATGGAATACCGTATCGGCAATCATTTTTCCATTTTCCTCATGCGGGGATAACGTTTTCTTCGGGCCAAACACCTCCAGCGTCCTGAAGTTATTTTTTCCTTTTGTCAGGAAATAATAGGAAATCGCCGGAATGAAAAGGATTACCAGCACCACCAATATTCTCAATGGACTTGCCGGTGGCTTCATGTTAATGAAGTGTTTACTTTACGAAATTGAGGTAGACGCCTTCCTTCAGGGCAATAAAGATGAGATAGGCAATGAGGATGAACGGCAGCAGGATGGAATAACGGAATGAAAACCGTTCGTGGATCAGGTGCATGAAATAACCTACTATATATCCGGCTTTTACGATTGTAAGAGCAACAAAAATCCACTGAAGCAATTCCTTGTTTAGACCGGTAAATGAAATGGCCACTTCAAAAATGGTAATGAATAACAGGATCCAGAAAGTTCTCCAGATCACTTTTTTTGCATTCGGTGTTTCATGCTCTTCCACAAACTGGTTGTGGATGTCACCGGTTGTATATCCTTTGGGTTTGTGCTCGTGATTTTCAGACATATTATTTGAAGTTGCTATTAAACAAGGTAGAAGAAAGTAAATACAAATACCCACACCAGGTCTACAAAGTGCCAGTACAATCCGACCTTTTCAACCTGCTCGTAGTGTCCGCGTTTGATGTAATCGCCATTCAGCACTTTGATCCAGATAATGAAATTAATGACAACGCCGCTGAATACGTGAAAACCATGGAAACCTGTGATGAAGAAAAAGAAATTGGCAAACAAAGGAGTGGACCCGTACTCATTGATCACCAGGTTGGCTCCGTGGAATTGTTTTGCACCTGCAAGCAGTTCGTGGACACGCGGTCCTTCAACGATCGTTCCGTTTGCCAGCTGCAGTGCTTCTTTACCATGTTCAACCAGCTTGGCCCATGTACCGTCAGCCAGTATGTAAGCGCCATGCTCGGTTCCTACAATAAAGTGATACCATTCCCAGGCCTGTGATCCAACAAACATTAATCCTCCAATAATGGTTAGTCCAAGCCAGAGCGCCACATCTTTATTATGTCTCCGGTGTCCGCCTTCAACGGCAAGCACCATGGTAACAGAGCTCATGATCAGGATAAAGGTCATCAATCCCACATAAGCCAGTGGCACGTGACCATGGATAAACGGGAAGTGGGTAAATACTATATTGGGCATTGGCCATATTTCAGTGAACCGGTGCCTGAGCGTTCCATACGCAACCAGCAGGGTTGAAAAAGTAAATGCATCGGAAACAAGGAAGAACCACATGTACATCTTCCCCCAGCTGACGCCGAAAGGCGATGTACCGCCTCCCCATACTTTTGATTTGTCTAATGTAACTGTTGCTGACATATGTTATTTACAAAGGTTTAGGTTTTTTAGAATGGGTTTCAATTGATGGCGGACAAAAATACAAATAAATAAATCCAAAGTGCGCCTAAAAAATGCCAATAAGTTGCGCATAGCTGAACGGCAAGATAATTTTTACTGTTGATCTTATCCATAATGGCACGGGTAATTACATAGAGCAGGTATAAAATACCGCCTGCCAAATGCAGCAGGTGAAGACCTGAAATAATATACAGGAACGATCCGCTTGGATTACCTACAAGGAAAATGCCCTGGTGAACCAGCATGTTCCAGGCAAGAAATTGTGTGAAAATAAATGAAAGGCCCAGTCCGAGCACGGTAATGAGTGAAACTTTAATCTGAACAGGACGGTCATTGCGCGAAGCTACCACGGCCCACTGCATAAAAATACTGCTTACAGCGATGAGGCCCGTTGAAACCGTGAACATGACGGGCATATCAAAATATACCCAGTTACCTTCAGCCTGACGGACAATGCAGGCGCTGGTTAAACCGGCAAACAGCATGACCATGCTTGCCATGGCCAGCCAGAGTAAAATTTTTGCTGTGGGGATTGTTGATTTTCTTAACGGACTTACCAATTGTGCTTCCATAAATTTGCTGATACCTGACTGAATTTAAACTTTATCGCAAACCATGGCAATCATTACAACAGGCAGGTATATAAAAGAGCCGAACATAAGCTGTTGGGCCGATTTAATACTGCAGGTACGAAGGAGGCGGATAGAGAGATAAAGAAAATACAAGGCGGTCACGGTTATGATCACGGCTGAAACAATTCCTGTCATTTGAAAGAAATAAGGCATCAGGCCGGCTATCACCAGGCTGAAAGTATAAACGACAGTCTGAAGCGCCGTCTTCCTGTCCCTTCCCCCTTTGGAAGGAAGCATTTCAAAACCGGCTTTTTTATAATCGTCATCCAGCACCCAGGCAATGGCCCAGAAATGCGGGAACTGCCAGATAAACTGAATGCAGAATAAAACCAGTGCAGGTGTATCAATGCTGTTGGTAACTGCAACATACCCAAGCATGGCGGGAATGGCTCCCGGTATGGCTCCGACAAAAACCGAAAAAGGGGTAATTCTTTTTAACGGAGTGTAAGCCAGCGTATAGCTTGCCATGGCAATAATACCAAGCAACCCGCTGAGCGGATTCATGTAATGCCATAAAATTAAAATTCCTGCAACGCCGATAACCGAACAAAAAATGAGTGCTTCGATCACAGTCATCCGTTTATCGGGTAATGGCCGTGATGAGGTGCGATCCATCAGCCTGTCGAGGTTCCGTTCAATCACCTGGTTGAAACCATTGGAAGCCCCCGTAACCAGGAACCCTCCGATGATCAGCAAAATCAACCTGCTCCAGTTGATCTGTCCCTCTGAAGCGATCATATATCCCATGGCTGCTGAAAAAACAACCAGTGATGAAAGCCTCATTTTGATCAGCTGGGCGTAATCTTTTAGCCTGGAAACAGCTGAAACTGGGGCTTTTTCAAAGGAAATGCTTTTTTCAATACTCATGAGAAGAATGCTTGTGAAAAGTCGGGCAAAGCTATTAATATTTGAATTTCATTCCAAGATAATTTTGTCCGGGTTTTTGATGATATTCATCATCTCCCTGCCTGCCAATGTGTTTATCCCTTTTTTGCATTATTTTGTTTGTGCTTTGTTTTTCTTTTTATACATTTGCATCCCGTTTAAAAAAGGGCTTCAAATCATTCAAAATATTTCAAGATCATGTACGCAATTGTAAATATACAGGGACAGCAATTTAAGGTGACTGAGAATAAGCCGGTTATCGTTCACAGGCTGGAAGCAGGTGAGGGAGATCAGGTGACCTTTGACCAGGTGCTTTTGCTTGAAAGCAACGGCAAAGTAACGATAGGAGACCCTGTTGTTTCCGGAGCAAAGGTGAATGCAAAGGTGATCGATCACCTCCGTGGAGATAAAGTGATCGTATTCAAAAAGAAAAGAAGGAAAACTTACCAGAAATCAACCGGTCACCGCCAGGATTTTACCAGGATTCAGGTTGAAAGCATTGTTGGTTAATTAAGTTCAGATCATTAAATTTTAGCATAACATGGCACATAAAAAAGGAGTCGGTAGTTCGAAAAACGGTCGTGAATCGCATAGTAAACGATTGGGAGTCAAAGTATTCGGAGGTCAACGCGTAATCGCCGGAAACATTATTGTCCGTCAGCGCGGCACCAAGCATAATCCAGCCACCAACGTGGGCATAGGTAAAGACCATACCCTGTTTGCACTTATTGACGGGACGGTACAGTTTCGCAAAAAAGCGAATGATAAATCATACGTCTATGTCGTTCCGGCTGAACCGGTTGCACAGGCCTGATAAAAAATCATAAACGAATCATTTAAAACCACCCCTGCGGTGGTTTTTTTATATCCCTATGCGGAGGTTCAGCACCAGGGCATTGAAGGCGCTGACACCTTTACCCAGGAACATGTAGCTGTAATAAATAGTGTATTCGTCCTTTCCAATGGTTGTTTTCAAACCCAGCCCTTCTTTAAAATAGTAACTTTCAAAATAATCGGCCGTGTTTGCTGAAGGGGCAAATTCAATCAGTCCATACAGCCTGAAAGTCTTGTTGAGCGGCATTGAAAACACCGTGTTGGCCAGGGGACGTGGCGAAAAGGTGATTGTTTTGTAATGCATGTCAAACTTACAGCTGAGGTCGAACTCAATACCCGATTTCACATACTCCGAAAAATAATGATAGACGTAAAGCTGTGAAATCAGCATGGGCGGATTTTCATCAGCAACCTTCACATTGTTATATTTCAACGGTTTGATCCTGGTAACCGGGAAATTGAAAAAGGTCTGCATCCGCACGAAAAAAAAGCCATGGGCAATGTCAAACCGCAGAATGGGTGAAATGGTCCGTACATAAAATGCCGAGTTGGTGTCCGTTTTTAAGTCAAATATTTCCGATGGGTTGTCCTCATGGCTTCCCAGGCGTGACGTACGCCCGCTCACGGCAAGGCCTGCACTGGTTTTCCGGCCGATGCCGTAAAAAAGCTGAACAGTCAGTATGTCTGTTGCATAGCTGAATCGTGACGAGGCCCTGGCCAGTTTTTTATTGTAGAAATCTTTGTAACCGCTGATGTTATTATTAACCCTGAGCTCAAACCGTTTGTAAGGAATAATAATCAGCTCCGAAAGCCTGCCGTCGTCAGCTTCCGAACCCAACTCAGGCATACCATACCGCTTATAAAGATCTTCCTGCGGCTCCTGTCTGTCAGAATGCAGGTTTGAAAATGGTCTCCTTTCATCATTTAACCGCTGGTCCATCGCAAAGAAAGTCATCAACGAATCATTGCCCACAGGCGTTTTCCTGTACTTGTTTATGAAAAGCTGAAGACTTCCCCACACGGCAACAATTTCCTGCCGCTGTTCGATAAAAAAAGAAGAGACCTGGACTGAATCATTCCGGAGCCGGATAAAGTTGCTGTCATTCACAACGGCAGTCAGCTGGTCGTAGAGCTGGGTGGAGAATGTTTCCGCTATATAACTTTCATTTCGAAGCGGCGGGCTGCCAACCATGCCTTTGCAGAGCAGGAAGCTGAGGCGCGGGCTGATTAAATTCCCCCTGAGCTTCTTTTCCTCAATCTCATTGAGCGTGAGCATTTCATTCCCGATCCTGAATTTATTTTTATCAAAAAAGCCCGGAATATCGTTGACAGAATTTACCGGGTAATATTTCGTTACCTGACTTATAACAATAAGGTTATATACGTTTATCCAGTAGGCTGCCGTCAGGTCATTGCCAGCGTTGGAAAGATCGCTGAGATTGACCAGGTTCAGGAGGTTATTCAGGTCACGCGGGTTCTGCCTTAACGACGTATAATCCACCCTGCCTTCAAATGCATAACGAACGAAAAAGCGGTTGGCTTCCGTAAAGAAGCTGGAACGGAAATCCTGCCCCTTCAGCTGAAAATACGATATCAGCAAAAGGAGGAGAACCAAATATGTTGTTTTACCCGGGCGCATCCTGCTTGTAGCGGTAAAGGCCGTTTACAATTTATACTGTTTCAATTGCCTAAAGTTATGAAAAAGAGGTCATTTATAACGGATCCGGAGGCGGGGTCAGGTATTCATACCGGATGGTTGAAAGCTATTGTAAAACATATGCCGGCATTATTGTAAAGCGAACAAACTGTGTCTATTTTCGTATCAAAATTAATGATCACCCGCTTGCATTCTTTTAAGATCATCCTTCGCAGGATCTATTTTTCATTCCCTGTGCAGCTCCTGATGATGCACATCAAAAAGAACCAGCTGCTGGTGATGTACTGGCTGATTCTGCTGGGGTTTGTAACAGGCACATTCATTAAAAAATTTGGTGTTCCCTTTTTATTTCTTGACCCTGAATATGCCGGTAATGTGGGTTTTGCTTCCTTTTTCATTATGGGTCTTGCCTGCGGCATTTTTATCATGGCTTTTAACATCTCCAGCTATATCCTCAACAGCTTTCGTTTTCCATTCCTGGCAACGCTTTCTATGCCTTTTCAGAAATACTCTTACAACAACTTCATCATTCCGGGCACATTTATCCTGGTTTACCTGATACGGATCGTTACTTTTCAGCGCATCAATGAGCTTAATGAAGCCGGACCCATTGCACTTTGCGTGTTCGCCCTGCTCCTGGGTATTTCCATTGTGATATTCATCACCCAGCGGTATTTTCTTCTTACCAATAAAGACATATACAAGCTCTATGGCTTTGAAAAAGAAGACGAGGAAACGGCCGATCTGCGTGCATTGGGAAAGCATGATGTAAGCAGGAAGAAAAAAAAGAAAGCACCCTCAGCACGGACTGCCTGGCGGGTTGAAACATATATCAGCTTCCCGTTTAAGATCAAGCTGGTGCGGAGTGCATCGCACTATAAAGATTTCATGCTGCATTCCGTGTTCAAGCAGAATCACATCAATGCCGCTGTGGTAGAGATCATCGTATTCATTATTTTTATTACGCTGGGACTGTTCAGCGATTATACTTTTTTCAGGATTCCGGCTGGAGCAAGCCTGTTGCTGCTGTTTACCATGATCATTATGCTGAGCGGCGTTTTCAGGTACTGGCTTCGGAGCTGGGCCAATACACTTTTTGTGGTGCTTTTTATCGGACTTAATTTCCTGTCACAGTTCGAAAGCTTTAACCAGCGCAACCGGGCTTATGGTTTGAATTACGGTGTTCACTATTGTGAATATTCCCGGGAAACACTGGAGAAATTTACATCGCAGGAAAATTTTGAAGCGGATAAAATGAAAACGATCCGTGTGCTTGAAAACTGGAAAAAGAAATGGTCCGAACGCGGCGTGGAAAAGCCACGCATGGTTTTATTCAACAGCAGCGGAGGTGGTGTGCGTTCCATGCTTTTTTCGTTCAGGACCATGCAAACGCTCGACAGCATGCTCAACGGGACACTGATGGATCATACCGCTTTTATCACCGGCAGCTCGGGTGGCATGATCAGCTCATCCTATTACCGGGAACTTTTCATGAATCACAACAATGAGCTCCAGAAAGCAAATCATGATATCCACAACCGCTTCATTGAGAACATGGGCAAGGACCTGCTCAATGCAACGGCATTCAGCGCTTCCGTAAGTGATATCTTTCTGAACATGCAGCGGGTGCAGGTGGGAAAATATTCATATATACGTGACCGTGCTTTTGCTTTTGAAAAACAGCTGAACGAGAATACGGAATTCGTGCTCGATAAATCGGTTTCGGATTACAGGCTTCCTGAAGAGCAGGCCCGCATTCCCATGCTGCTTATCAGCCCGACCATTATCAATGACGGCCGTGTGATGCAGATTTCTCCCCTTCCTGTTTCGTATATGATTAACAGTCCCCGCAATTCAGGTGACCCCAATGCTGTAACCGATGGTGTGGAATTCGGACGGTTTTTTAAAGACCAGGATGCAGGCGGGCTCAGGTATACAAGCGCCCTGCGGATGAATGCTACATTTCCATATGTGAACCCTGCAGTATCGCTTCCAAGTGAACCGGCTATGGAAGTAATGGATGCAGGTATACGTGACAACTATGGTCTGAAAAATGCACTGCGCTTCCTGTACGTTTTCCATGACTGGATCAATGAAAACACTTCAGGAGTGCTGATTATCCAGGTACGCGACACCTATAAAAATGTAAAGGTGGAAGATAACAGCGTAAAGACATTTTTCCAGAAGCTGACTACACCTTTCAAAAACCTTTCAGGCAATTTTATTATTATGCAGGATTATGAAAATGATGCTTTATACCAATATGCAAAAACAGCATGCAACGGACCCATGGAGCTAATTTCATTCCAGATGCCTGAAATGGAAGATAAAATTTCACTCAGCTGGCACCTGACCCGGCGTGAAAAAAATTTCATCAAGGATATTGCAACGAATGATGCCAATACTGCCTCGCTGAAAAAAGTAAAGGAGCTGCTGGTTAAATAAAAAAAATGAACCTGCGGGAATACATCAGTGGTTCAGCTTCAGGTAACTCATAATAATTTCCGTAGCCCCTTTTTTCTCCATCACATAACCCGTATTCACTTTCCTGATTGCAGCGAGCCCGTCATTGTAAACCTGGAAATCAGCAAGTGTTTTCCTGAAATCCTGTTTGTTCTTAATGCAGAAAGCGCCCTTCCGCTGAATGAGGTCCCTGGCTTCCTGGAATTTTCCGTATTTCGGGCCGAAAACTACAGGTATACCGTAAACAGCGGCTTCCAGGATGTTGTGTATCCCTTTGCCAAAGCCTCCCCCGATATAGGCCACATCTGCATACGCATAGAGCGAAGCAAGCATACCGATGTTATCGATGATCAGCACGGACACCTGCTCCAGGTCTGTCTCCGTGGTTACGGAAGAATATCTGACAGAACGTGACTTTAATTTTTTTTCAAGCTGCAATAATTGCTCTTCGCTGATTTCATGGGGCGCAATGATCCATCGTATAGGGTAGCGGTTATCATTCACCGCATCAGCAACCACTTCTTCATCAGGAGGCCAGGTGCTGCCTGCCACCAGAAGCGGCCTGCCGCCTTTGAACTTTTCAATCAGCGGGAGGTTCTTCTTCTGAAGACTTCTTTCGTATACCCGGTCAAAGCGGGTATCGCCGCTGACACTTACCGTTGAGATGCTGTTTTTGTACAGCAAAGCCAGCGATGCCTGGTCCTGCACGAACAGGTGAGTAACCCTCCGGAGTATCTTTTCAAAGAAGATTCCATACCATTTGAAATAAATCTGCGACGGCCTGAAAATGCATGATATAAAATAAGATGGTATTTTTTTCTCCCGCAACGACCGGATGTAATAGTGCCAAAAATCGTACTTGACAAAAAAAGCAAGTTCGGGATTGATCAGCGAAATAAAACGAGGTGAATTATATGGCCCGTCAAGCGGCATGTAAAAAACATAGTCCGCATTCGGATCATTTTTTCTCACCTCATATCCTGAAGGCGAAAAAAAGGTGAGCACGATTTTATGGTCAGGATATTCCTTCCTGATGGATTCCAGCACCGGACGACCCTGTTCAAACTCTCCCAGGGAAGGACAATGAAACCAGATTCTCCTTTCATCACCCTGCAGTGATTTCCGGAGCACCGTGAAATGATGCTTCCTCCCCTTCACCCATGCGGCGGCTTTCCGGTTGAATAATGAACATATTAAAATTCCCAACCCGTAGGACTTTACCCCTGCCAGGTAGAAAAGTTCAAATAAGATCATAGCTAGTATAAATAAAATTTTTCCGGTGGTCGTTTATAAAGCGGCAAAAGCCAGCCTATGCGGAACCCGTTCAGCATGTCCGTCCTGCTCGCGTCATCACGGGTCCTGGTATCAAAATTATAGTCTCTCCTGCATTTGGTGAATGCCTGCACAAATTCAAACCCTGCATAAAAATTAACAAGTCTTTTCCTGCCAAAATAAACATAGCCAATAAATTCCCGTAACGCCAGGCCATTGGTGAGCTTATCGTAACCTTTTATATACGCTTTATCAAGCTGCGGCACATTGTTTCCAATGGTTTCAATGCGGATCTTATGCTGCAGCAACCCTGCACCCGCCGTGATCCAGATTCCTGAATTGGGATTCGGCTTTTTAAAGCTGAATATCTTTCCGAAGTTCAGTGTAAAGTGATACCCTCTTTCGTATAGCCTTACGTCTGCATAGCCTCCATCAACGGCAATGATCTTCTGATCTTCATCGGCAATGCCGTCGAGCAAATGATCCTCTTTCACATTGCCGCCAAAGAGAAACTGTCCGTCAGCTGAAATGGTCCAGCCCTTTTTAAATTTAAAATTATAGGAACCGCCGATTGCCGAGTTGTTTCCAAACCGGCTGGCCAGATCTCCGGCCGGAGCCATAAAACCATAATTTATCCCTGGAAACGAAAAAGCGACCGCTGAATCATTGATGTTCTTCTGTGCATGAAGAGCATTTACGGCGAACAGCAAAATAAAAACAAATAAAAGCTTTTTTAAAGGCTTCATCATTAACCGGGTTAGGATGGGATAAATATATGGCTTAATTCCTCAACCAAAAAATTTATGTCCTCCCTAATTATAGACTGCATCTGATAGGTACTGATTTTGAAATATATGGAAATAATGTTAAGTTTGAATAGCATTTAAACCCTGTTAATATGAAATGTTTATCATTTGTACAGGCACTGGGCATTCTGGCTTTGTCACTGGTGCCTTTCAGTTACCTGACTGCCCAGGGCACCTGGACACAAAAGGCGAACTTTGGCGGCGGAAGCGCCGATAAGGTGGCTGATTTTTCTATTGGCAACAAAGGATATTTCGGAGGGTCTATTCCGGATCTGTGGGAATATGATCCGTTGAATGACACATGGACCCAAAAAGCATCGTTTATAGGTAGCGTTAGAATCAGTGCAGCCGGTTTTTCCATCGGAACAAAAGGATACCTGGGCACGGGTGGCTCGCTGAATGATTTTTACGAATGGGACCAGGTTACCAATACCTGGACGCAGAAAGCCAATTTTGGCGGTAGCGGTCGGGAAGGCGCCATTGCATTTGCCACCGCAACAAAAGGCTATATCGGCACAGGAGGAAACTACCTTGCCGACATGTGGGAATATGATCCGGTTCTGGATACCTGGACACAAATGGCATCCCTGCCTGCTGCCGGCAGGTACCATGCCGGAGCCTTTTGTATCAATGATAAAGGATATGTCTGCACAGGTTTTAATGGCAATTTCCTCAATGATATGTGGGAATATGACATAATTGCCAATTCCTGGACTCAGAAAAGTAATGTGCCTGGACCACCCCGTGACCGCTCAGCCTCCTTTTCCATTGGATCCAAAGGTTACCTGGGCCTGGGATGGGATGGAAACACGCCACTTACCGATTTTTACGAATGGGACCAGGCTACGAATACCTGGACCCCGGCAGCCACCTTCTCGGGGCCCGGCCGCTATGATGCCGGAGCCTTTGCAATCGGATCAAAAGGATATGTTGGCACCGGTTATGTGTCTGGTCCGTCAGCCGATTTCTGGGAATTTGGCGGTGCATGCGGTGTGTCAACCTCAGCCCAGGCAACCAGCTGTGGTACTGCATGTGATGGAAGCGCAACCGTTACCTTACCTGATCCAGGCGCAGTAGCTGTTTATTCCTGGAATACGGTTCCTGTACAAACCACGCAGACTGCCACCGGCCTGTGTGCAACCATGTATACGATTACCGTGACAGACACAAACGGCTGCTCCAGTTCGGTTGGGGTGACCGTTCCACAACCCGTGCCTGTCACGGCAACAGCAACCACGGTTGAGCCTGTTTGTTTCGGCGACAGCACTGGCAGCTTATGCGGAATTGCTGCAGGTGGCAGCGGGACATACAACGGCTGGCTCTGGTCAAACGGACAGACAACCACGTGTGCCACCGGACTTGCAGCCGGTACATATACAGTTACCGTTACCGACAGCACCGGCTGCCCGGGAAGCAGCACTTTCACCCTTAACCAGCCAAACCAGATGGTTGCCAATGTTACACACATGGATGCCTCCTGCCCCATCTGCCCTGACGGCAATGCTACTGCCAATATCGCTGGAGGCAATGGTCCATATACTTTCAGCTGGTCCAATGGTGTGACCAATTCGGCATTTATCAGCAACCTTCTGCCGGGGACCTATATATGCTGCATCACCGATTCAGCAGGATGTGTTGCATGCGACAGCACAGTGGTCTCATCACCGAACCTGATCGGTAATAACCCGCTACAATCTTCCTTAAGCTCCATACCGAATCCATTCGACGATTTTATCCTGGTTGAATATGAAGGGGATGCCATGCAGGTAAACTGTGAATTATTTGACATAACGGGCAGGGTTTACTTCTCCGGCAAATTCCCCGGCACGGTTAGAAATCACATCAACACGGCAGGGTTGGACGCTGGAATTTATTTTCTAAAGGTCTGTTCCGCAAGCAACACTGCTGTTGTAAAGTTGATAAAAAACTGAAGATTTCCCGGGTCCCTTTCCGCTGTCATTGGAAATTTTAGTGGTTCAGTACCTCCCCGACCCAACTTCCGGTCACCGATTCAGGCATGTTTTTTTTCTTCATTTCAAATCCACCCTGTAACACTTTTAACAGCGTGGCGTAATACGATCAGAAATAATTTTAATCATGCAATACAAAGCCAGCGACAACCTCAATCAGCAGATTGTGTCGGAATTTATGAATGGCAAAACCATTGAGCAGCTTGCCGCAGAAACAAACCTGCATACGGCCTATATTACCCTCGTACTTTACCAGGAAGGCATCCATTATTCGCATAAGGAAATCTTTATTCAGACATCAAACAACAAAAAATCCGGACTTGCCTGAGCAGGGATGATCACGCAAAGTCTGCTGGTCCGATCTAATATTCCTGCTAATAAAGGCCTGCAAGATTATGGGATTTCTTTTTTTTCCTGTGCGTAAATTTTATACATTTACGCATGCCTTGCCGCATGCAGTTCATGTTTAAATAAGCCCGTCAGGTTTAATCTCCTGTTAGTTTTGTGAATAAAAAATTATTTGTTTCTCTTTTTCTCCTGTTTTCCATTTTGGTGATGGCTATTTTTCCTACCAGGAAAGACCACGCAAAACCATTTCATACAGCGGAAGAAATAAAGCTTTTCCAAACACATATGAAAACGCCCATTGATTCGGGTGAGTACTTTCTTCCTCCACTGGAGTGTAAGGGATGCCATGGATTCGACACCCTGGGGATTGCATTTGTAGATGCAGCAGGTCATGATGTTAACCTCTTCGACGACTGGGAAACCTCCATGATGGGACTTTCTGCAGTAGATCCGCTGTGGCGGGCAAAAGTGAGCCATGAAATTTTAACCAATCCGGCACATGACACCGACCTGCAGACCTTCTGCACCTCCTGCCATGCTCCGATGGGCCATTTCACAGCCATTTACAAGGGATTTCAGCATTACACCCTGGCCGATCTGTATTCGGATACCCTGGGACTGTCAGGGGTAGCCTGCATGAGTTGCCATTCGCTTGATTCAGTTAACCAGGGCAATGTTTTTTCCGGCCAGCTGACCTATGATACCACTGATATTTCTTACGGACCGTTTGAAAATCCGATGATGGGTCCAATGCAGCTTTATGTAGGTTTAACTCCCCGGTACAGCACGCACCTGAACCGGGGAAATTTCTGTTCACCCTGTCATACTCTGATCTCCGGCACAGTCGACCTGAGCGGAAACCCGACAGGAGGAACCTTTGTTGAACAGGCAACTTTTCACGAATGGCTTAATTCATCATTTCCTGCCCAGGAAATCACCTGCCAGACCTGCCACATGCCCCAGCTGGAGGATGAAGTTAAAATTGCCACCGGATATACTGCGATACCGGGGAGGTCGCCTTACAACCTGCATCAGTTTGCCGGCGCAAATTCCTTCATGGTGAAGCTGATGAAAAACAACAAGTCTTCACTGGGCATCACTGCAACCGATGCCAATTTCGATTCCACACTGGCTGCTGTCGATATTATGCTTAGAAAAAATTCACTCGATGTATCAGCATATACGGATACCGTTATGCAGGATACGGCATTTATCAGCATTAGCCTGATCAACAAAGCCGGTCATAAGTTCCCGACAGGTTACCCTGCAAGGCGCGCAGTATTACAGTTGCTGGCCATCACTGCAAACGGCGACACACTTTTTTCATCAGGACTTTTTGATGCCAGTTACGAACTGAAGAGCCTTGACCCTGTTTTTGAAAAGCACTATGATGTCATTTCCGATACCGGTGAAGTGCAGGTGTATGAAATGGTAATGGCTGATGTGAACGGAGATAAAACCACCTTGCTTGAAAGATCGGCCTCGCACCTTAAAGACAACCGTATTCCTCCTCCGGGATTTACCACGCTCCATAATGCATATGATACCTGTCATATCGTGGGTGATGCACTGACCGACACTGATTTTAATAAGAATGGCCCGGTGGAAGGAACAGGAAGGGATATTGTTCATTACCATATCCCCCTGCAGAATTATCATGGTCTGCTTACCATCTATGCTTCCGTTTATTATCAGTCTGTTCCACCCGGCTGGCTAACAGAAATGAGCGCATGGTCCTCCGCTGAAATTGATACTTTTTTACAGATGTATGCCAGCGCTGACCGGTCACCCGTATTTGTAGCAGGCGATACCATTCAGAACCTCCTTATCAGCACAGGTATCGCTTCTCCTATGGCTTCTGATGGAATCAGCCTGTTCCCCAATCCTACCCTTACAGGCAAAACAACACTGAAGGCAAATGGCCATTCGGTGCGGTCCGTAGCCATTTATACTGCCGGCGGAAAGGTGGTCAGTTCCTTTTTTGTTTCAGGAAATTTAAATACCTTCGAAATTCATTTGCCGGATAAAGCCGGAGTGTACTTCGTAAAAATAATAACCAGCAGGGGCACCTTCCTCAAAAAAGTGCTTCGTATATAACTCCACTTACAATTTCCGAACTATTTTCTTAAATCCCTCACAATGAAAAAAATTTACTTCTTCTCCGGAATTTTTCTTTTTGCCCTCCTTCCCGGTGCTTTCTCACAGCTTGCTTTCACCAATGCCAATGCCCGTCTCAATAACACCGGACACAGCGGATGCTCCGTAACCATTACCGACTGGAATTTTGACGGCATGGACGACATCGTCAGGCTTGACGACGGACAGAATGTATACGTAGAAGTGCAGCGTACCAATAATACTTATGAAACCAGGTACCTTGGCACCTTCGGTGGCGGCAGCGGCTGGGCCTGGGCCATGTGCGTGGCCGACGTGGATCACAACGGATACAAGGATATCATAGCAGGAGGTTATTCGGGAGCCGATATCATGATGGTTGATAATACGGGAACGACAGGTAATGTGACAAGTATCGGCGGATCTTTTTTTCTGCAGAACCTCACATTCGGTGACTTTAATAATGATGGCTGGATAGATATTTTTTGCTGTGACGACAATGACGCCGCTCACGTTTTTGTGAACGACGGAACCGGCAACCTGAACCCTTCCACGATCATTCCAACTGCAGTCAACCCCGGAGTCTTTATTAACGGAGATCCTGCCGACAGTGGTAATTACGGCAGCGTCTGGACTGACTTCGACGATGATGGTGACCTGGATTTATACGTGATACATTGTCGCCAGGGCGTTGGCAGCAGTAGTGATCCCAGAAGGATTAACAGGCTGTTTGTGAATGACGGAAGCAATAATTATACGGAGATGGGTGCCACGTATGGCCTGGATATGGGCTGGCAGTCATGGACAGCAAGTTTCGGGGACATTGACAACGATGGTGATCTCGACGTGATGGTCACCAATCATGATGTACCAAGCCAGATCCTGCAGAACGACGGAACCGGACATTATACAGATATTACTTTGTCAACAGGTTTTGACATATCAGACATCACGCCCATTGAAAGTGTGATGGAAGACTTCGACAATGACGGCTTCATTGATATCCTGGCGGCGGGAAGCGATTCGCGTTATTACAAAAATAACGGGAACGGTACCTTTACGCTTGTAACCGGACTTTTTGACAACAACAACTTGGAATCATTTTCCATTGGAGATGTAAATCATGACGGCTTTACCGACCTGTATGCCAGCTATGCCGACATCTATACAACACCAACCAGTGTTGATGATGTGATCTGGATGAATACCGGAAACACCAACCATTTTTTTACCCTTGATCTGAGGGGTGAAATGAGCAATCACAACGCCATTGGAGCCAGGGCGAAAATTTACGGTGCATGGGGGGTGCAGATCAGGGAAGTCCGTTCAGGCGAAAGTTATGGCACTGTTAATTCCTCCATGCTCCATTTCGGTCTTGGACAGGCAACAGGTATTGATTCTGTGGTGATCAGCTGGCCGGCCGGTTCGGTGCAAACCATTATCAGTCCTGCAATAGATCAGTTCCTTACTGTGAAGGAAGGTGACTGCATCTCACCGGAAGCCATCATTACCTCAACAGGAGGATTTATCTTATGCACCGGACAGTCGCTGACACTTGATGCACCTGCCGGATTTGATTATTTATGGTCGGACGGCAGCACCCTGCAGTCACTGCTGGTTTCAGCACCCGGAGAATACAATGTACAGTTATCAGTAACAGGTAACAACTGCACAGCCATCTCAAAGACCTGTAACATTTTATTGAACCCTGATCAAACTCCTGTAATTATTGCTGCCGGCCCGACGGAATTCTGCGGCGGAAATTCCGTGCAGCTGAATGCAACTCCCGGAATGTCATCTTATCTTTGGAGCAACGGTGACACCAGCCAGGACATCATCGTTTCCCAAAGCGGAACGTATATCCTGACCGTTCAGGGCGCCTGCCAGCAATGGACTTCAGCGCCGGTGGGTGTAACAGTGCATATTGCTGTGCCACCGGTTTCCAATGACGTTACTATCACAGGACCTGCTTCTGCCACGCTTAATGCAACCGGAAATAATATTTCCTGGTACGACCTCCCTTCGGCAGGCACCCTCCTTGGAACAGGTAATTCGTATATGACTCCCGTGCTTACCGACACCACTGTTTATTATGTCGAATCTGCTGATTCGTACGGCGGAGGTATATTTCCCACAGGGAAGCCTTCCCATACCGGTACAAGTTTATACAGCGGCAGCGCTTCCACAAATGCCACCACATCCTTTAATGTTTACGAGACCTGTACTTTGAAAACAGTTAAGGTTTATACCGATTTACCCGGCTACCGGCTGCTGGAGCTGCGCGATAACGCCGGATGGCTGCTAAATACGGCATATGTAAATATTGTTCCCGATTCACAGGTCATTATGCTCGACTGGGAGCTGCTGCCGGGAACAGATTATACCATCGGCACCAATGAAGACACAAACCTGGTTATTCCCGGCTGGGCAAACAACGGCCCAAGGCTTCAGCGGAACAGCACAGATGTAACATATCCCTATACGTTGGGTGGTGTGCTGGATATCACCGGTTCTTCCCAGGGAGGTTCCCTGTACTATTATTTCTATGACTGGCAGGTGGAGAAACTAACCACCTGGTGCCCGAGCAACCGTGTTGCCGTTACGGTAAATGTTAATACTCCTGTTGGAATAATTGAAACAGCCAATAATAAGATCAGGATCTATCCGAATCCGGCAAGTGAAATAATCATGGTTGAAAACCTGCAGCAGACCGGGTCTGAAATCAGGATTTTTGATGGTATGGCCAGGCTTGTGCTGCATCAGCATCTGGCTGCGGACAACGGGGTGATCGATGTGACCAGACTCGACAAAGGCATATACAGCCTGAAGATTGATTCGGCAGAAAAATCCGGTGTTTATAAGCTGGTTATCCAATAGTTTTCATTGAACTGATAATCAAAAGGAGGTGCCGGTCAGTACCTCCTTTTGCGTTCTATTACACTGGCCGGCTGGCAAACGGTTATTCATCCACTTTAATTTGGCAGTCCTTGCAAATCCATTACTTTTGTGCTCCTTAAACAGCAGCATATTATGAACATACACGAATACCAGGGTAAATCGATCTTAAAATCATTCGGCGTAGCCATCCAGGAAGGGATTGTTGCCTCCACTGCTGATGAAGCGGTGGAAGCGGCCAGGGAACTGCAGAAACAGACCGGTACAGGATGGTGGGTGGTAAAAGCACAAATCCATGCAGGGGGCCGTGGTAAAGGCGGCGGTGTAAAGCTGGCCAAGACCCTTGATGAAGTAAAAGAAAAGGCAGGAGCAATTATCGGCATGCAGCTCATTACACCCCAGACCGGCCCTGCCGGCAAAAAGGTCAATAAGGTCCTGATTGCTCAGGATGTCTATTATCCTGGACCCTCTCCAACGAAGGAGTTTTATATGAGCGTATTGCTGAACAGGCAGGCGGGAAAAAACATAATCATGTATTCAACCGAAGGGGGAATGGATATTGAAGAGGTGGCTGCTAAAACTCCGCATCTTATCCATAAAGAGGAAGTTGATCCTGCCGCCGGATTACAGGCTTTCCAGGCAAGAAAAATTGCATTCAACCTGGGGTTAAGCGGCAATGCATTTAAAGAAATGACAAAGTTTGTTGCAGCGCTTTATAAAGCTTATGAAACAACCGATTCATCCATGTTTGAGATCAATCCTGTTTTGAAAACTTCAGATGATAAGGTAATTGCCGTAGATGCAAAGGTAAACCTGGATGAAAATGCACTTTTCCGCCATGCCGATTATGCTGCCATGCGCGACATCACGGAAGAAGATCCCACGGAAGTGGAAGCCGGTGAGCACAACCTCAATTACGTCAAGCTGGATGGCAATGTGGGATGCATGGTGAATGGAGCAGGTCTGGCTATGGCGACCATGGATATCATCAAGCTCGCCGGCGGTGAGCCTGCCAACTTCCTTGATGTGGGTGGAACTGCCAATGCGGCAAGGGTTGAACAGGCATTCAGGATTATTCTGAAAGATTCGAATGTAAAGGCGATCCTGGTTAATATTTTCGGTGGCATTGTACGCTGCGACCGGGTGGCACAGGGAATAGTCGATGCGTATAAAAATATCGGGGCAATACCAGTTCCCATCATCGTAAGATTACAGGGAACCAATGCTGCAGAAGCCAAGAAAATAATTGACGACTCGGGACTGAAGGTGTATTCAGCCATCGAATTAAAAGAAGCAGCCGACCTGGTAGCTGATCTTCTTAAAAAATAATTGCTGGCGCGCATTTTTAAAGTCATTCATCTGAATCATCTTTCCTGATTACCTTCTGAATTAACTCATGATCACCTCCTTACCTGCAGAAAAAAATTTTCTCGGCATTACCGAACCGGAACTTTGTGATTACAAAAGTGCAAAATTTGTGATCCAGCCCGTACCATATGAACATACTTCATCCTACCATTCAGGATCTGCCAAAGGTCCTGCTGCGATGATTGATGCCTCCCGTTTTGTTGAATTTTACGATGAGGAGCTTGATCAGGAAACTTATAAGCTTGGCGGCATAGCAACAATTTCTGCAATTGATTTCGGGGGAAAGGTTGACGCTGATGCCGTTGACCTGATTCAGAATAACACCTATAACCTGATCAAAGACAATAAATTCGTGATCTCCCTTGGTGCAGAGCACACCGTAACGCTGGGGTTGGTCAGGGCTCATGCTAAAAAATATCCCTCCCTAAGCGTCCTGCAGATCGATGCACACTCCGATCTGCGGCAGTCTTACAACGACAACATCTATTCGCACGCCTCCGTCATGGCCCGGGTGCATGACCTGAATATCCCGCTAACGCAGATTGGTATACGCGCCCAGTGCAGGGAAGAAGCAGAACTCATCCGCTCCTCCAAAAATATCTTCACATTTTACGCCCATGATATCAGGAACAACAAAAACTGGATGGAAGATGCCCTTAAAAGCCTTGGCGAACATGTATACCTGACCATTGATGCCGACGGATTCGACCCTTCCATTATGCCCGCTGTAGGCACTGCTGAGCCCCGCGGCCTGCTCTGGGACGAAACACTTACCTTCCTGAAAAAAGTGATCAGTGCCCGGAATATAGTGGGAATTGATGTGGTTGAAATTGCCCCTGTTGAGGGGAACACCTTGTCGGAATATACATGTGCTAAATTAATTTACCGGCTGATCGGCTATCTTGTTAAAAGAGAAAATGTGTAACTTTGAAGCGTTTTATTTTGCTTCCTTTAAAACTGCGGAGATATGAGAGATTTCAAAATTGATAACCAGGGAACGGCAACAATGTTTAAAAACCCTGTCCTTGAAAGACTGACCCGTACCCATTTTGCAACACCTGTTATTTTTTACCTGGCACTGGCTGCTGTGATGCTGGTGTATAGTGTTATTTTTGTCAGGATAAGCATCCTTTCAATCATTCTGCTTTATCCGCTTGGCGCATTCAGCTTTAGCTTTGTTGAATATCTGATCCATCGTTTTATCTTTCACTTTAATGCAAAAACCCAAAAACAAGTGGAAATTCAATATCATATGCATGGTGTGCACCATGAATTTCCCAGAGATAAGGACAGGCTGGTGATGCCCCCTGTTTTATCAGCTATCATCGCCATTATCTTTTTCACGGTTTTCAGGCTTACCATGGGTGACTATACCTATGCATTTTTCCCTGGATTCATTTCCGGCTACTCTTTTTACCTGCTTATTCATTATGCAGTGCATGCCAAAAAACCACCTCAGAATTTTCTTAAATACTGGTGGAAGCATCACAGCCTGCATCACTACCAGTCTGATCACACCGCTTTCAGCGTTTCTCTGCCTTTGTGGGATCACCTTTTCGGCACCATGCCAATGAAAAAGAAAAACTATACTTCAACACAAAGCGAAAAGCTCCCTGATTATATTGCCTGAGATCAGTTGACAGTATTTTGGATTATATCCGTATCATCCTTTTTTTATTTTTGACAGCATCATGGCATTTTTAATGTGCAGCTTTTTTACAACTTTGCTGTCTGATACATATTAATATGACAGGCTGGAATAAATGGTTATGGGGTGGATTAGGCTGGGCGCTCGGGGGCCCGGTTGGCGGTATTATCGGCTTTGCGCTGGGCGCTTTGGGAGAATCTGAGATTGCCAAAAAGGCTGGCGCAGGTTCACGCACGCTGCCGGGCGATTTCGGCAGCGTTCTGCTGGTGTTGTGTGGTGGCCTGATGAAGGCCGATAACATGCTTCTGAAAGCAGAGCTTGATTTTGTAAAAAAATTCTTTGTCAAACAGTTCGGTGTGGAATATGCAAAAGAGCGCATGCTACTTTTCAGGGAAATTCTAAAACAGGATTATGATATCCAGCCCGTCTGCCAGCAGATCAAAACCCATCTTGATTATTCATCACGCTTACAGCTGATCCATTTGCTGTATGGTCTTGCTGCAGCAGATGGCGACCTGCACCCGACTGAAATAAATTACATTGCAAAGGTTTGCCGTTACATGGATATCAATGATGCAGACATGACTTCCATGAAGGCCATGTTTGTGAAAGATAAAAATGCTCCCTATAAGATCCTGGAAATCCCTGTAACTGCAACCGATGATGAACTAAAGAAAGCATATCGCAGAATGGCCATGAAATATCATCCCGATAAGGTGCACCATTTAGGACCACAGTTTCAGAAAGATGCCCAGGAGAAGTTCAAAAGCATCAATGAAGCATACGAAGAAATAAAAAAACAACGCGGAATCTAAGACTGGCGTAATTACAAATGAACTGGCTTGATGCAGTAATCGCAGTGCCCCTCCTGTTTGGTGCATGGAAAGGATGGAAACGGGGTCTTCTTTTTGAGATCGCCATGATCATCGGACTGATCATCGCGCTTTATATCGGTTTTAAGTTTTCAGGATTTGTAAGTGACTGGCTCAGCAATCATGTTGATCAGATGAAAGGAGTAACACCTTACCTTTCTTTCTTCCTCATTTTTGCAATAATCATATTAAGCTTTATCCTGCTGGCCAGGTTGCTTGAAAATGTGCTCAAACTAACCGGTCTCAGCCTTTTTAATCAAATTGGGGGATCTTTATTCGGACTGCTGAAATTCGGATTGATTTTAAGTGTGCTGCTGTGGATGTTTAAATCAGTTGAGCGTGATTTGGTCATTATACCTGTTCAGGTGAGGGAGCGGTCATTGTTGTATGAGCCGGTTCTGAAAACCGCTTCATTCGTAAGGCCGCTTTTACAGGATGTAAAAAAAGAGTTCAACGAAAATATCGGCAAATAGCTTGAAGCATTTCGATTATCTGGTGGTGGGCCATGGACTGGCCGGATGTCTGCTTGCCTGGTTTCTGGAAAAGGAAAATAAAAAGGTCCTTGTAATTGATGGAAATGATCCCTCCTCTTCCAGCCGGATTGCAGCAGGGATTATCCACCCTGTCACCGGGAGACGCATTGTAAAATCATGGATGGCCGACCAGCTTATTCCTTTTGCCGTTGATACCTATTCGAAAATTGGTGAACAGTTTAAAAGCCTTTTCTTTCATCCTGCATCCATACTCGAAATATATCCTTCCATTAAGCACCGTAACGACTGGCTAATACGATCTGCCGAACAGGGCATGGCAGGCTACCTCGGAGAAGAAATTCAGCCCGGTTCAATTCCGGGAATCCGTCTTCCTTTGGGGGGTATCATCGTAAAGCAGGGTGGTTACCTTTTGACTGATGAATTATTAAAATGCCATCGTCAGCATTTAAATAACCATGATTGTTTTTATGAAGGTCATTTCCGATACGAAGATTTAATTATAGAAAATGAATCGGTGAGATGGAAAGATGTCCGGGCCACCGGAATTATTTTCTGTGAAGGTGCTGCTGCACTTAAAAATCAATTTTTTCCTCATCTTCCGTTTGTTCCTTCAAAAGGCGAGATCCTTACCATGGAAGCGCCGCTGCTGGCACAACAATACATCCTGAACAGGTCCATTTATGTGCTGCCTGTGGGAAACCATATTTTCAGGGTCGGAGCAACACATGAATGGAACAGGCTTGACAACGTACCAACCGGTGATGCAAGAGAAAAAATAATCCGGTTGTTGCATGAAATGATTGATGTTCCTTTCTGCATCACGGATCATAAGGCTGCCATCAGGCCGACCGTAAGCGACAGAAGGCCATTCCTGGGTGTCAACCCCGATAATAAAAACATCTTTATTTTCAACGGGCTGGGAACAAAAGGAGTCATGCTTGGGCCCTGGTTTGCAAATCAGATGGCTGGCTTCCTGCTGAATAAAAATCAGCCGGATAAGGAAGTCAACATCAGCCGTTTTTCAGGAAGCCTGCTTTAAGGCTTTCAGCCTTTGCAGCAACGGTGGGTGTGAATAATAAAAGAAAACGTATAAGGGATGCGGTTGCAGGTTGCTCAGGTTGTTTACCGAAAGCTTCTTGAGTGACTGCTGCAGCGCTTCACTGTTCGATGTTGATGCTGCAAAATGATCGGCTTCAAATTCATTTCTCCTCGAAATGATATTCATCATCACACTCATGATTAATGATATCGGGCTGTAGAGTAAAATAAATCCCAGCATGCCCAGCCGCAACGAAGCTGTTCCTGAACCAAATGCTTCTGACAGCTGGGGACTGTGTATGAACCGTGAAAAAATAAAGAGCATCAGTCCGGTTTGAAAAACAGACAGGATAAATGCAGTTCTTGTATGCCTTTTTTTATAGTGACCGATCTCATGAGCCAGGATGGAAACAATTTCCTCTTTTGAATGATTGTTAAGAAGCGTATCATAAAGCACAATTCTTTTTTTATTCCCCAATCCGCTGAAAAAAGCATTCGCTTTCGACGACCTTCGCGAGCCGTCCATGACAAAAAGGTTATCAAGCCTGAATCCCACCCGACTGCAATATTCTTCAATGGATGTGCGGAGATCACCTTCAGGTAAAGGAGTAAGCTTATTAAACATGGGCACGATCCAGGTAGCATAAAACATGGTTATAATAAACATAACCACGGCAAAGGTGATCCATGCATACACCCAGAAATAAGGTCCGGTGTACTGATAAAATAAAACGAACAGGGCAAGCAGGCTTCCTCCGAGCATTCCGCCAAGAAGATAGCCTTTTATCTTATCGGTAAAAAATATGTTCAAAGTGGTCCTGTTAAAGCCAAAACGGTCTTCAATCACAAATATCCTGTACATGGAGAAGGGCAGGCTGACCAGGTCAGCAAAAATGGCAAGTATCATAAAAAACAAAAGTGTTGCTTTAATTTCTGAATGTCCGGTTGAAAGCGCCCATTTATCAAGCATGGCAAAGCTTCCTGTGAGCAGGAGCAGCAACATCAGCAACAGGTTTACTCCTCCGGTGAAAAGCGAATATCTTTTTTTTGCACGGTCATACTCCTGCGACAACTTGTATTTTTCCTGATCGTATATGCCTGATAGTTCTGCAGGCAGTTTATTGCTCCATTTTTTTCCATTGATATATTCCAGCACCACCTCGAGCAAAAAATTAAAGATCAAAACGCCTATGATGAATGAAAGGATCATGCTGATAATTTAAAGATTAACAATCCGGTCAATTTATTATTGTTCTCAGTATGCCCCGCTTCGCTTCCTCAGGAACCATTCTGTGGAAAGAAGTGCCATCAGTAGAAAAAACACCCATTTGATATTAACCAGGTCCTGAAGTTTTTTCTGGGAATAAATAACCGGCTTGATATCAGTTCTTGCATGCAGCTGATCAATGAGCTGATCCATATGTGAAGGGTCGACCATGCTTCCTCCGCTTTTTTCAGCAAGGGCATAGAGCAGCTGATGATCCGCCCTGCTTTCAGCCTGTTCAAGTTGCAGCGCCGTGATGCTGAATTCACCATTATCAGTCAGATTCTTGTCCCCCAGTTTAACTTCAGCACGGTAATGATAGTTACCTGAAGGAAAAAAACCTGCGTTTAACGTATACGCCTTCTCGGTCTTACTGAAAGTAAAGGGATACGCTATTTTATGCTCATTGTATATGGTAATCTTTACATCAGGTGTGTTTATGAGCTCCTGCGACTGGTTGTACAGCTCTGCATCGAAGATCAGGGGTTCGTTTTCAGCGTAATTATTTTTATGAATCAGCCTGAACGGAGTCTTCTTTTCTTTTACCGCAAGGTATTGAATGGTCTTAAGCAGGATCTCATCGGTAATGTCATGCTTATTGGATTCACCACACTCATGCAGGTGCCACTTCCAGAATCCTTCACCGCAAAGAATTGCGCTTTTATGACGGGTTCCTGCATTAAAGACCAGGAGGGGTTGCGTAGTTGATACATTTCCAATTTGTTGAAAGAGCAAAGTATGATTATCAGACGTGTTTTTATAGTTTCCAAACGGAATCACCAGGGGCGGATAGGAATTAAAATTCTTTCCAAGTGATTCACTGATGGAGAACAGTGAGAAATTATTGTCGACCCTCGCCTGCACTTCATTGATCCTTCCGCCGTTGTCGCTGATATTTATGCCAGCATCAAGCTTATTAAAATTATTGACATTTGTTTGAGATCCAAGAATATAAAACAGGGATGCATCAGTATCTGTCAGTTTCTGAATAAGCGCCGCTGAGCTGTTATCACCTGAGGGAAGCTGGTGCAAAATAACAAGGTGATAATCATTCAGGTTGCCGTCAAAATCTTTTGCAGGAACCGATTTCACTTCATAGTTCTGACTCTTTTCCAATACATTTTTTATTGCAGCAATATCAGGATGAGGGGCATTGGCAAGAATCAAAACCTTTTGTTTGCTTTCTGCCACTTCGATAAAAACATCAGCCGCATTATTTTTTGTATTGATCTCACCGTCAATCACAGCAAGCTTTACCCGGTAATGCTGGATACCCTTTTGTTTAGCTTCAAGGAATACGGGGATACTCTGGTGATAACGGTTTCCTGCAATATCAAGCATTCTTGAAATGATTACACTGGAATCCTTTTCAACGGTAAGGGTAGTCTTACTACCACTGCATTGCCTGGCATCAATGGTAATTTGCAGTGGAAATGAATTTCCAAGAAAAGCGATTTTATTGTGATTCACACTGGTGAGCACCAGATCCCTGCGGGTTGTCGTATCACCAAGCGCAACAGTGTAAACCGGAGTTTTTATTTTATGGAGTGAATAAAGCGGACTGCTGCCCTGGTTGAAAATGCCATCGGTGGCAATAATCACGCCTGCAAGATTCCTGTTTGAAAACCGGGTATTGAGTTCTTCAAACAATGTGGAATAGTTCGTGAGCTTGTCAGTATACGAATATCCGGCCTGGTCCGAGATGCCATCCCCAAAGGCCAGCGACCTTACCTCATAATCCTTTTCCAGCTTTTCAGTAAGCCTTGTCCAGGCAGGTTCAAAATCATGCTCCAGGAAATCCCTGCTGCTGCCGTTCAGTATCGATTGTGAATTATCCCGTGCCATCACAATCACCGGCTTCTCAACCGTCCGGCTGATGGTCCGGATCAACGGGCTGAGTAAAAGAAATGCAATAATGGTAATGACAGCAAACCTGAAAACACCCATCATTTTAATCAGCCAGGGCCTGATCTCGCCAAGTCTGTTCTCCCTGTAATACAGGAACAGCGCAGATGCGGCTCCCAGTAATATACAGAACAAACTGTACCACAATGGTTCTTCAGTGATTAATTCGAAATTCAAAGCAATATTGTTTTCCAGTGGACAAAGATAAGGTATTGATCATTACATCAAATCAATAATTCAGATGAAACCGGCGTCAGAAAGAGTGGCAGGATTTTTTATATTTTTTTTAGATTTGTCTAAATTTATTCTATATATTTGTCAAAATTTTTTTTGGAATGCAAACCAGCACAGAAGAGAACTATCTGAAAGCCATCTATAAGCTTGCTGCCATTAACCGGGAATCCATTTCTACCAATGCCATCGCTGAAAGCATGCATACGAAAGCTGCAACAGTGACCGATATGGTCCAAAAGCTCCATGATAAGAAACTGATCAGGTATGAGAAATACAGGGGAGTTGGAATGACTGATAAAGGGAAAAAGGTGGCGCTTGCCATTATCCGGAAGCACCGGCTGTGGGAGGTGTTCCTGGTCAAGGTGCTTCATTTTAAGTGGGATGAAGTGCATGCCATTGCTGAACAAATGGAACATGTGCACTCCGATGAGCTGACTGCCAGGCTGGATAAATTTTTAGGCTACCCTAAATTTGATCCGCACGGAGATCCCATCCCTGACGAACAGGGGAAACTCCAGCCCGTTCATTTTGTACCGCTCAGCTTTGGTAAAGTCAACCAGGTTTATAAGATGACAGGAGTTACAGATCATGCCGTGATGTTCCTGCAGCATCTTGAAAAGCTTGGCCTGCAGCTCGGATGCAGGATCAGGGTGGTTGAAAAATATGATTATGACGAATCGTTCATGCTGCTTGTCAATGATAAAAAACAAATCCATGTAAGCCATGAAACTGCTAAAAACATATTAGTACAGACTGAAAAATCATGAGCAATAAAATACATACACCCTCGCTGTCGGAGGTGAATGCTTCCGTGGACGTAAGACATCAAAAAACCACCGGCCGCAAGCTGCTCGCTTTTTTTGGACCAGCATATCTGGTAAGTGTCGGGTATATGGATCCGGGTAACTGGGCAACGGACCTGGCCGGTGGAAGCCAGTTTGGATATTCCCTGCTCTGGGTCCTGCTGATGTCGAACCTGATCGCTTTGCTTTTGCAAAGCTTAAGTGCCAGGCTGGGCATTGTCAGGGGACTGGATCTGGCGCAGGCTTCCAGGGAAATTTATTCTCCTTTCACCAATACCTTTCTATATATACTCGCAGAGATCGCCATTGCCGCATGCGACCTGGCTGAAGTGCTTGGAATGGCAATCGGACTGCAGCTACTTTTTGGCCTTCCGTTGACATGGGGAGTCTGTATCAGTGTGCTGGATACCTTCCTTCTGCTTTTCCTGCTCAATTATGGAATGCGGAAGCTGGAAGCCTTTATTATCTCACTGATATTTATTATCGGCATGTCATTTCTCTTTGAGATGATTTTTGCACAACCCGATCCAATGGAACTGGTTACCGGCTTCATTCCCTCCATACCCAATGATACTGCATTATACATTGCCATCGGCATCATAGGCGCCACAGTAATGCCGCACAACCTTTATCTCCACTCCTCACTGGTTCAGACCAGAAAATTTGAAAGGACACAACCGGAAATCAAAAAAGCCATCAGGTTTAATATCATCGATTCAACCATTGCATTGAATATTGCATTTTTTGTGAATGCAGCAATTCTCATACTTGCTGCTTCTACTTTCTTTAAAGCAGGTCTTTTTGAAGTTGCTGAAATACAGGACGCACATAAATTACTGGAGCCTATGCTAGGAACGAATCTGGCGCCTATACTTTTCGCTGTTGCATTAATTGCCGCAGGCCAAAGCTCCACCATCACAGGTACACTGGCCGGACAGATCATCATGGAGGGTTATTTAAATCTTCGTATCCAGCCATGGATCCGCAGGCTGCTGACACGGCTGATTGCCATTATTCCTGCCCTGCTTACCATCAACCTGGCCGGTGAACAATCTACAGGAAAACTGCTTGTACTAAGCCAGGTGATCCTGAGCCTTCAGCTGGGCTTTGCCATCATACCGCTGATTCACTTCGTGAGCGATAAGAAAAAAATGGGTGAATTTATGATCCGCACCTATGTCAAGGTAATTGCCTGGATCAGCGCTGCCATCATTGTTTCGCTGAATGTAAAGCTGGTATACGGAACGCTGCATGAATGGGTAACGTCCGGACCGGAAATCACATTTTTCCATTATACGGTTATCTTCATTGCCGCTTTTTGCGGTATGATGCTGCTTTATATCGCATTCATGCCGGTCATCCGCAAGGGAAAAACGGTTCCTGTTCATATCCCGCACGGAACATTTCATGAATTTTCAAAACTCACCCCCCATCATTATAGGCGTATAGCCGTAACGTTAGATTTTTCGAAAGCAGATGCTACCACCCTGAACCATGCATTGGCGCAGGGCGGTAAGAATGCCGAATACCTTCTGATCCATGTCGTGGAAACGGTCGGTGCAATAATGCTGGGACAGGATGTTGATGACCTGGAGACGGGCATCGACAAGAAAAATCTGAATCTGTATGCTGAAAATATACAGCACCTGGGATATAAATGCCAGGTTAAGATCGGTTTCGGCAGTCCGAAAACAGGCATTCCACAAATGGTGAATGAGTTCAATGCCGATCTGCTGGTCATGGGGGCCCATGGACATAAAGGACTTAAGGATATTTTATTCGGCACTACCGTTGATGCCGTAAGGCACCGGGTTAAAATACCGGTGCTGATTGTGAGATGATCTTATCTTTGCTGCCTGAAGCCCGTTCCCGTGCAAGAAAAGAAAGTAATAAACATTGTCAGCAACCGCAAAGCTTCGTTCGAATTTCATATTCTGACAAAGTTTGAGGCAGGCATTCAGCTTACCGGCACTGAAATCAAATCAGTAAGAGAAAACCAGGTAAACCTTGCCGATGCCTATTGCTTTTTCGGGGAAGATGGTTTATATGTGAAAGGTATGCACATTGCTGAATACAGGCAGGGTTCATACAACAATCATGAAACAAAACGTGACAGAAAACTGCTGCTGAATAAGTCGGAGCTGAGGAAATTAAAGTCAAAAGTGAAAGAAAAAGGATTGTCAATTATTCCGACCCGGATGTATATCAGCGAACGGGGCTTTGCCAAGCTTGAAATTGCAATTGCAAGGGGAAAGAAAATGTTTGATAAGCGGCAGGATATGAAGGAAAAGGATCTCAAACGTGAAATCGCACGTGATTCTTTTTAATACCACCTACGGAACAGCTTCAAATAACATACAAAGGCAGCAGTCAAATCCGACCGCCACCTGTTGTTCTCCCTGAAAGACGGGTCTTTTAATTGTGAGAAGACTGACCTTTCACTGACTTTGAATAAGCCATGATGTTACGAACCGTACTTTGATCCGGATCACACATCAGCGAGTCAAGATGATCAAATGATTCTTTAATTTCATTGAATTCTTCAGCCGTGTAATAATCATAATCTATAGCATGCTGAATTACAACCGAATCTGTCATTTCGGTTTCGTTAAATAAATAAAGAAGCAGTTTTCGTGTAGAAATTTTATCCATCAAATGAAGTTTTATTTACCTCATCCTAACGGATCAAAATCCGGGTTATTATTAAAAAGGTGACTTTATTTTGATAAAACCATCTTATTTTCTTCAATTAATTTCCTGAGATTAATCAGGGCATAGCGCATCCGGCCCAGGGCCGTATTTATGCTGACATTTGTGCAGTCTGCAATCTCTTTAAAGCTCATGTTGGCATAATGGCGCATAATAACCACTTCACGCTGGTCAAAAGGCAGGTGTTCCACCAGCTGCCTTACATCCCGGTGGATCTGGTCTGTGACCATCTTATCTTCCACATTTTCGTCTTTAAGCTTTAAAGCATCGATATAGCTGTAATCCTCTGTATCGTGTACCATGGGCATCCTGGCCTTCCGCCTGAAATGGTCAATGACGAGGTTATGCGCGATGCGGATCACCCAGGGAAGAAATTTGCCTTCTTCATGATAATTTCCTGATTTCAGGGTGTTGATTACCTTGATAAAGGTATCCTGGAAGACGTCTTCTGCCATCTCCTTGTCCCTGACAAGGATCATAATCGATGAGAAAATTTTACGCTGATGCCGTTTGATAAGGGCTTCCAGACATGCTTCTTTGCCTTGTAGATAATGGACAATCAGTTCATTGTCCGATACATCGTTTTTTAACATAGGATTACATTAATTAGAGGTAAAACTGGAAAGAATTAATGTAGATCTTTATTCGATGTAGGGGTCCTCCTTAGGTTTTAAAATGGTAAAAAAACAATTTGCTTTAGAAACGGCAATAAGCCGTAAATGTTGTACTGATTTTAATTTTTATCAAAAATAGGGCTTTTTTAGCCTAAAGGCAATGGTCCAATCATAATTTTACACTAAAAACATGCTTTGATCTGACAAATATAGCACTTCTTAACCCCTTATCCAACCCTGAAAACAGTGAATTTCAATTCCCTCGAACTTTTGCGGACACATACAGTAAAAGTGGTCCTGAATAAAAATTAATATCCGGCTGCTGTTTTTACTTTGAATTTTTATATATTTGCACTCCTTAAAAAAAGAAAAATCATTCATGATCATCGTACCAATCAAAGAAAACGAGACCATCGACAGAGCTTTAAAAAAGTTCAAAAAGAAATTTGAAAAAACAGGTATTGTCAGGCAACTGCGTGAACGCCAGGCTTTTGAAAAACCTTCAATTACCCGCAGGAGTACTGTAAAAAGAGCCATTTACAAAAATACGCTCCGGATGCAGGAAGAATCCTGAATTGCTTTTATATTTTTTAACTTACTACCGCTTTCACTTTTTTTGTCGTAACTTTGTATAGTTACTGCAAATTTTTTTAGGGTGGATCATTCGCTGGACAGGTTTTTAAAGCACATTCAATACGAAAAGCGATATTCGATTCATACCTTAACGGCATATCGCGAGGACAACAAACAGTTTTTAGCTTATTTAAATGATCAATTCCAGGTTCAGGAACTGGCCCAGGTGAGTCATTCTTTTATCCGTTCCTGGGTGGTCAGCCTTATGGATAGCGGAATGAAAGCAAGTGCCGTTAACAGGAAAATCAGCTCCCTCAGATCATTTTTCAGGTTCCTGATGCGCGAAAAGGTCATCATTAATAACCCCATGTTAAAAGTGGTGGCGCCAAAAAAAGCAAAAAGACTTCCGGTTTTTGTTGAACAATCCAATATGGACCTCCTTTTTAAACATGTTATGACAGGAGGAGGCTTTCAGGAAATGAGAGACCGGATGATCCTTGAATTGTTTTATGCTACTGGCATGAGGCTTTCAGAGCTGATTGGATTAAAAGTGAATGACCTGGATGGATACAATAAGTCGGTAAAGGTGCTGGGTAAAAGAAATAAAGAGCGGATTATTCCTGTTATCCCAGCTATGATGATACCGGTTAAAGAATATTTAAAAGAAAGAATCCTGTTCCTGTCTGAATCAGGTAAGTCCAGCGATTATTTTTTCATCAATGATAAAGGAGAAAAAATGACACCCAAGACCGTTTACCTGACTGTAAAAAAGTATTTGTCAAAGGTGACAACACTGGATAAAAAAAGCCCCCACGTTTTACGACATACGTTTGCAACCCATTTGTTGAATAACGGCGCAGATATCAATGCAATCAAAGAAATACTGGGCCATTCAAGCCTTGCCGCAACACAGGTATACACTCACAATACGATTGAAAAATTAAAAAAAGCGCATCTGCAGGCTCATCCAAGGGCCTGATTATTGATTTTAATTTTTCGTTCAGACTGAAACGAAAAAAAATCAAAGAAGTACAAAAAGAAATAATTCACTGACATTTATATAAAACACAGCGTTATGAGAATCAAGGTTCAATCAATCCATTTTGATGCAGACAGAAAATTACTTGGCTTTATCCAGGAAAAGGTAGACAGTCTGATTCGTTTCTATGAGGATATTATTGACGGAGAAGTTTTTCTTCGTCTCGACAGGTCATCCAATGCAGAAAACAAAATCACGGAGATCAAGCTAAACACACCAGGCAAGATATTATTTGCGAAAGAGCAGTGCCGTACATTTGAAGAAGCTACCGATACCGCAATTGAAGCATTAAGAAAGCAAATCAGCAAACACAAGGAAAAAACCAGAGGGGTTTAACATCTTTCAATTCCTGTCAGAAACCTTAGTCAAACCGGCTAAGGTTTTTTTATTGCGCTATCGTTGCTGAAGAGCAGAAATCAGGTTGCATTCCAGGCCATGAATATTATTTATATTTACTCCAATTCCATTGCTTAGCCATAAGAAATGATTTTTTCAGCACTACCTGTCCGCTCCTGTCTCCTGGTATTATGGATGATTCTCCCCTCTCAATTATTTTCTTCTTCCATCGACAGCCTGGAAAACAGCCTGCATGCGGCAAAAGAAGGTTCAGCAAAGGTCATCATTTTGAATTCACTGAGTGAATCTTATCTCAGGATAAGGAATTTTGATCAATCATTGCATTACGGCGAACAGGCCTTGAAGGAAATTGAAAAACTTTTAAAAAACACCGGTGAAAAAGCTGATGAATATTTTAAATTGAAGTCGCTGGAAGGAATCGTCTGTAACAATCTCGGTAAATTATATGGTGAAAAAGGTGATTTTAAAAATGCAATGTCATTTACCGACAGGGCATTTGCAATTACCAAAAAGCTGAATGACAAAGCAGGTATGGCTGAAAGTTACAACAACATGGGTAATATCGCCATCTACCAGAGCAACTATCCTGAAGCAATGAACAATTTTCTTTTGTCGCTCAAGCTTAGAAATGAAATCGGCGACAAAAAAGGAATTGCAGCCTGTTACAATAATCTTGGAAGTGTTGCCCTGCATCTGGAAAACTACCAGGAAGCGCTGAAGAATTTTAAGATCGCGCTTTCCATCAGGGAAACCCTTGGAGATAAAAAAGGGTTGGCAAAACTGTATAATGCCATCGGTACAGTATACGGCTCTATGGATCAGTCAGCGGATGCACTTCTTAATTTCAATGAAGCCCTGAAGCTGCAAATGGAGATAGGAGATCAGCAGGCCATGTCGCAGCTGTATAATAATATGGGTGTAATTTGTACGGCAGAAAAAAATTATAAAAACGCCCTGCAGCATTTTACTGCATCATTGAAAATAAAAGAGCAGCTGGATGACAGGAAAGGGATTGCGAATACATTAAACAATATTGGCACTAACTATTATAAACAAAAGGATTATAAGAATGCACTGGTGAACTATGAACGTTCACTTGTACTGGCAAAGGAAACCAACAGCCTTGAAACCATCAGGGAAAATTATAAGGGTCTGTCGGAAACATATGCAGCTAAAAAAGATTTTGCAAGAGCGTATGACATGCATATTGAATACATCGCCATTAAAGACAGCCTGATGAACGGAGAAAAAAACCTGCTGATTTCGGAAATGAAAACAAAATTTGAGACAGAAAAAAAAGACCAGGAGATCAGGCTTCTTGATACTGAAAAAAAGCTGCAGGAATCAACCATTGACAGACAAAACACCCGATCGGGGTTCCTCATCGCAGCTTTTTCACTGCTGGTGATTTTCTCGATAATCAGCTTTTACTTTTACAATCAGAAAAGAAAAACCGCTTTTGAACGTCGGGTGTCCCAGGTGGAAATGACTGCATTGAGGGCGCAAATGAACCCGCATTTTATATTCAACTCATTGAATTCCATACACAAATACATCCAGTCAAAAGAACCTTTGCAGGCTTCAGCATACCTGGTCAAATTCTCCAAACTGATGCGCCTGATCCTGGAAAACTCAAGATTCCAGGAGGTATCCATTGAAAAGGACCTGCAGGCACTCGAATTGTATATGCAGCTGGAATTGCTAAGGATGAACAACAGCTTCTCCTATGAACTGATTACCGATCCGGCTCTGGACAGCGAGATTACCCTGATCCCGCCATTGCTGTTGCAGCCATTCGTTGAAAACGCTATCTGGCATGGCATGCATGGTAAGAATGGGAACGGGATGATCAGGATTGGCATTAAAAAAGACCATGATATGCTGGTTTGTTCAGTAGAGGATAACGGCATCGGCCGTGCCAAGGCAAAAGAAATGAAGGTGTCGCCCCCTGAAGGCAAGCATGAGTCCCTTGGGTTGAAGATTACCGATGCCAGGATTGATATTATCAACAAAATCAAAAAATCCAACGCTTCTGTCATGGTCTATGACCTGGAACCGGGGGTACGGGTGGAGGTCAGGATCCCGCTGGAACTCAGTTTTTAGGATCCATATCCCTAAAATGTATTTTCCTCCCTTTCATATTAAAAAAAGTCCTATTTTTGCACCCTCGTAATAAAAGGCGTAAAGCACGCCTGCAATAATAATTTTAAAAATGGCAGAACAGGACAAGGACCAGGTGATTGATATCACTGAAACCATTGATAAAGCGGAATCATACGTACAGGAAAACAAGAAAAGCTTATCCATCATTGGAGGAGCGATCGTTCTTGTTGTAGGTGGTTACCTTGGATATACCAATTTCATCGTAAAACCGCAGGAGGAAAATGCCCAGAAGCAGATGTTTGTTGCAGAACGGTATTTTCAAACGGACTCCCTGGACCTGGCCATCAATGGTGACGGTCAGTCGTTTGGGTTTTTGAAAATTATTGATGAGTACGGTTCCAGCAATTCAGCCAATCTTGCACATTACTACCTGGGTGTTTGCTATTTAAAGAAAGGCGAGTTTGAAAAATCAATTGAATATTTATCAAAGTATGATGCTGAAGATGATGTTACCGGTGCCATTGCACTTGGTGATATTGGTGATGCCCACCTGGAACTGGGAAGGAATGACGATGCAATGAAGTACTATAAAAAAGCAGCAGACTGGGACGAGAATTCATTTACAGCCCCGCTTTATCTTAAAAAAACAGCCACCGTATATGAAATACAGGGTGACTATAAATCTGCGCTTGAAATTTACCAGCGTATTCAAAAAGATTTTCCTGCAAGCACGGAAGGACGGGACATTGACCGCCTGATCGCTCATTGCCAGGGAATGATCAAATAATTCTTTCTTTTTTCAGATGTCTTCCTCGGACAAAAATCTTTCGGTTTTTGAAAATGCCCATATTCCGGACGCTTCCACCATGCGTTTTGCAATTGTTGTTGCTGAATGGAATTCCGAAATCACAGGTGCATTGTATAGCGGAGCAATGGACACACTTTTAAAATACGGTGCAAAAAAAGAGCATATTAAATTAATGAATGTCCCCGGAAGCTTTGAGCTGACAAGCGGTGCACGTTTATTTGCAGAGGACAATCAAACGGATGCTGTCATTTGCCTTGGCTGCGTCATTCAGGGTGAAACCAAACATTTTGATTTTATCTCTGCAGCGGTAGCCAACGGCCTGACGCAGTTAAATGCCTTTTTCACCAAGCCATTTATTTTTGGCGTACTGACTACAGATAACCTGCAACAGGCGCTTGACCGTGCCGGAGGCAAACATGGAAATAAAGGAACCGAAGCAGCTGTAACTGCCATCAAGATGCTGGGAGAAAAAAAAAGACTGAAAGAAGAACACCTGCGCGACAGAAAAAAAGCAGGTTTTTAAGCAGCTCTGCTAATTTACTTTTACCAGCTTTTCAGTCCATCTTTCAAACATGCTTTCAACAATCAGCGTGTATATAGCCGGTGGCAGCTGCCTGATGTTAAGCTCCAGGACATTATTGCCTGCATTACACTGGCTTGTTTTCTGCATGACTACCTGGCCCAATGCATCATAGATATACAAATTAACCGCTGTGTGCACTGGAAAGTTGATCTGCAAATCAATGGTTTCAGTTGCGGGATTAGGGTAAAAGGAAATCCCTCCCTGCGATGAACAGTTTACAATAATAACTTCAGAAATGGAATATTTTCCATCCAGATCAAATTGCTTCAGCCTGTAATAGGCCTTGCCCCCAGCGGCATTGTTATCAGGCAGGCGGTAGTTAATCACTGAATTGCTGTTCCCTGCTGCAAGTACAGTTCCGATCGTTTCAAACGTAACTCCGTCAAAGCTTCTTTCAAGTTCAAAATAAGATGTATTTTTTTCACTCGCTGTAGTCCATTCAAGCCAGACAACCGGGGATTTACAGAATGCTTCAAAAGAAAGCAGTTCAACAGGCAGCGGACTGGAAAAGGTTGCCATTGAAAAATTCTCAGTTGTAAAGTTATTCCATCCGGTTTTGGTCAGAGTTGCCAGGTTGGGGGAAGCATTGGTGGTGTAGCTCACAGCGCTCATATCTTTCCATATGTTAGGCAACGTATATCCCCATTCTGTCATCAGCAGATTTCCATAGCTGACGATGTTATCTCCGATAAAATCATAATTCATCGTTATGCTTATTGGCGTTGTGGCACCACTCATCCTGTTTAATTTATAGTACCAGAAAGGGTTCACATTTCCAAGTGAAGGATCCCGCAGATTCCTGTCATAACTGTCCACGGTTGGATCATTATTGACAAACCTGACTCCATAGGTCTGTGCAGATGCTGAAGAAGGAGTAATGCCTATCGGTCTGTACCGGAGCGGAGGACCGCTTGACCCCACAGGAAACAGGTACATGCCGGTACTCGCAGTATTCCACCACAACTTACCATTTCCTGTACTGCTTACAAATCCAAGTCCGGTGCTGGTATTGACACCGGTCCGCTGAACGGCTGCTGTTGAAGTACCTGTTACATGCATGACATTTCCCTGCGTGGCAAGTTCCCTGTCATTTAACAGCAACGTATCTGTTTCTGCATTAACCGTCATCGTCTTCACACCGGTGCCGGCAAGTACTATTTTATTGAAATCCGTTGATGAGTTTCCTGTGATCCGCTGAGCAGGACCGATAAGCTGGAAGCTGCCTGTGCTGGCATTGATAAATGCCGGTGAACCTGAATTATTGGTCCAGTCGCCGGTAAGCGTAATGATTCCGTTATTATCTAAATTTCCTGTAGAGACATTATCCTGGTTGATCACCCCTCCCTGCACAGTTAGTGTAACGCCTGGCTGCACCCGAATAAAGCCCCCGTCATTTACAATCAGTCCGGTTCCTGCCGGCGGACATGTATCCACCTGAACATAGGCAGGTATGGTGAGTGTATTTGTCCCGAATGCATTGGTAACGGTAAGCGAAACCTGGAATGGAGACCCGACAGAAGTATTGTATACAATGGCCGGAGGGGTTGCCGTATTCCAGGTACCTGGCGTGCCTCCGCTAAAGGTCCACGCATAAGTTACCGGCGTATTGGTTGAAAGATTGACAAAATTAACCGACTGTCCGCTGCAGATCTGTAATGGTCCGCCTGAAAATGAGGCTACTGGTGGTCCGCAAACATTTACCGTGATGTAGGCATTTTTTACGATTGTTGCTGAGCCGGTCATGTTGGTTGCAATCAATGTAACCGGATAAACTCCTGATGCAGAATATGTCACCACCGGGTTAATTGCAAAGGAAGTTGCCGGTGTACCTCCCGGAAACGACCACTGATAGGTGCTTACCACTCCAGTTGTTGTATTGGTGAAATTGACATTCTGTCCGATACAAACGGTTGTTGGGGCAGCCGTGAAATTTGGGACCGGTAATGGCGGACAGGTATTTACGGTAATGTAGTTGTTTTTAATCTTGATATTGCTGCCTGCACCATTGGTAGCTGTCAGCTGAACGTTATAGATGCCAGGTGTGGCATAAGTCACAACAGGATTCTGCAACACTGATGACGGGGGCGTTCCGCCGGGAAAAAGCCAGGCCCAGGAAGTCGGATTGTTTGTAGATATGTCTGTAAATGATACATTCAGGTTCGGGCATGTTGTGGTGGGATTAGCAGTAAAATCGGCCACCGGAGGCGGGCATGATAGAACATTCACATAAGCGACTTTCGTCATCGTATCATTGCCTGATGCATTGGTAACAATAAGCTTCACAGTATATGCACCCGGAGCGCCATAGTTCACGGCTGGCGGGTTGGCGCCTGAAAACGTAGCAGGCACTCCGCCTGTGAACGTCCAGTTCCATGTTGTCGGATTACCGGTGCTCAGGTTTGAAAAAGTTACACTCAATGAATTGCATCCGGTCAGGGGCGTTCCGCTGAAGTTAGCAGTTGGTGCGGCGATCTGGCAGTTACCTGAATTGACAAGCACCATTTGGGTAGGGCCGCAGGCATTTGCAACAATGCTCCTGCCATTGATGTCATTTCCTCCTGCCAGCTCGTTGGGGACAAGCAACACTCTTCTGTCGGTATTTGGTCCAATGCTCCAATGCATGACACTGGCCACCGGAGAGATGATGTTATGTCCAAGCTGATGACTGTGTCCAAGCTCATGCAAACACACCGATTCAAAATCATACAACCCTCCTGCAGTAGCAGCAGGGCCGAAATTCCAGTTGATTCCTCCGGTGCCGTTTGTCCTGAATTTAAGATCATTTTCAGTGAGATACCAGGTGCCGCCACCGCACCCTGAATAGTAACTGTAAGAAACTCCAAGCACGCCGGCCGGAAGCGCACATCCGCCGTCAAAAGTAACAAGGTTGGTACCGTCGTTGGCCTGGCAGCTGAGCGCTGTTGCTACCATGGGCGAAAGCCTGCCAAAATTAACATGGGTCCCGCAACGCCAGGTGGACAGCGCTCTTTCGAATGCAGCTACGGCCGTTGCGCTGCCATTGAAAGTAGTGTTATATACGAAAGTAAATCCTCCGCTTCCGTTATCATTTACAAGATCGGGCAGGTAATTGGTAATTCCTGCGGTTACATTGGTTTCATTATATGGAATGGTAATGCTGATGGCGGAAACCGTCACAGCACCCAGATTATCGGTGACCCTGATAAAACCGCTTCCTGCTCCTGTAGGCACCCATGTTGTAATCTGGGTATTGGTCCATGACTGAATATGACTTGCAGGTGTTGCGATATAACCCGCGCCGCCATTATTGGCATCTGGAAATTCGAGCAAAGCAGGACCGGTATTCGTAGTAAAACCTGTACCGGTAATTGTCAGCAGGCTTAATGGTGCAGCATTTAATCTTCCTGCCGGGATGCTGGCGGGATTGATGGCAGTAATCCCGGGAGCAGCCATGGAAAAAACGGGACCTCCGCCAGGCGCGCTGTTCAGGTTAAAGTTGCCTATCGTAATATATGGGTTGTTAAGCTGGCCTGAAATAACCTGTATCAGATCAGCATCAACATCATTATAAACACCAAAAGGGTCGAATCCCTTCCTGGAGACCAGATCATATTTGACAATGCCCTGAACCGATGCAACAGGCTCAAACTTTAATGCATTCGAAACACTGCCGGGACTGTTCAGCACAGCTGAAGGCTGAAGGAAAAAAACGCCGGTCAGTCCGGTTTTCAGATCAAAGCCCGGCTCCACCACATGCCTGGTACCTCCAAGTGTCCCGCCTTCAGTGATCACCTGGATCTGCTGGGCACTGACATTACCCATAAAATCCTTGTAAACTTCAACTGTGCTGGCTGTGTACAATAATGTTCCAGTTGAATTCCAGAAAGTGGCCTGGGAAATGATACGTCCCTCTATGATCGCACCTGAAAGCTGGATCCTGTCCTGTAAGGTGACAGGATAAAGCATGCACTGCGCAAAAGAAGATGAAATACCTGAAATTCCCATGCAAAACAGGAACAGCAAGCGCTTCATCCGGAGATTCTTAAACAACATCTCAACTGTTTTTCTACGATCCAAGAGGCTATAGGGAATTATTGCTGACCTGCATCCCTGACCGGTGCAGCCGGGACCCTGATTTCGGTTGATTTGCCCTGAATCGATTCATTGAATACGGGACCTTCAGGGAAACGGATCTTTGCAAATTTGGAATGCGGCTCGTCGACGCGGTTACCAATAACGGTATACATAAACGAAACATTTGACTGACCGTTGTTCAGCTCCTGAACGTCAAATCCCATCTTACTTTTATTGGTCACGTATACGCCATTGCATGCTCCTTCAAGCTGGATAAAAACACGCAACGGAGTCTGATCTGAAACATAAATATTCTTTGCAAATACAGGATCAAGGTCAATGTGTGCAAAACCATTTACAAGTTTGCCGCTTCCATAATCCTGAAAAAGCACTTCGGGAGCTTCAGGACAGAACATGATGACATTCTTGCCATACAGATCTTTTACGATTGTTGATTTAACCCCCGATCCAAGGATGGCATAGGAGGTTGGTCCCGCGTAAGCTGCAACATAGGCATTTGAGTTACTTGCACCCAGGGCATCTTCAAAGTACCCGCCGGCAGTAGGAATAGCGCCTGTTCCTACCAGTCCGTTTGTAGCGAAACCTGTTACCCCAATGGTAAGTCCGGTCCCTGAAACCCCACTACCCCTGCCAAGCACCGTATAAACGCCGAGTCCGTTACCCACACCCACAATTCCGGTTCCGGAACCATTGGTTCCAACGGATTTAGCTTTTGCATAAAGCCCTATCGTATCGCCTGAAGCAGCAATTCCCACTGATACAGCGGGTAGATAGATCACATTAATGCCCCCGCCAATACCGGCGATGGCATGGTTACCACTCCTGCGCTGGTTTCCGATTATTGCAAAACCGGTAGCGGCACTATCCCATCCGTAAACTCCTGCTGATCCTCCCTGACCGAAAACACCATATAGGGAACTGTTCCCATATACGCCATATCCCCCGCCCGTTCCCTGACCATAGACGCCAGCTCCCGGAACGGTAATATAACCATTCAAAGCAAATGGATTAGATGCATTTCCCACCACATCCACCAGGTCACCGGCAAAAACAGTAGTGACACCGATCCCCACCTTGCCATTGGCCAAAACCCGCATGCGTTCAGTTGAATTGGTCCTGATCACAAAGTCGGCAGCATCGGTAGTTCCAATGTAATTGGTTGCAGGACTTGTACCTGTATTACCTGTAGTGGTCCAGTCAGGTGATGTAGTAGGTGATGCTACTATCAGCCTTCCCAATGCATCAGCCAGTACAGCGCGTGTTACTCCTGAAGCCAGGTTGGAAACACGGATGGTTCCGCCATTCACATGCAGTTTATCCGCCGGAGTAGCAATGCCAATACCTACATTTTGTGCATTTAATTTAAACTGACCGAAAAAGCATAAGCAAATCAAAAATAATCTCACAGCATTCATTTTTTTCATCGATTTCCAGTTAGCGATTAAGGGTTTTGTGGATGCAGAAAAGGAACCTCTCAAATATACGAAAAAAAGGCCGCCAAGGCAACCCGCCTGAGAAAAATTCTTTAAAATAAATGTCTGATAATCAATTGAAAGTATTGATTTTATGCCGCTTCAATACTTTTTTAATGTCGAAACATACTTATTTTTTATTTGCAATCTCATGAATAGCCGTTACAAGCCTGTCAAGCTCTTTCAGAGAGGTGTATACGTTGGGGGTCACTCTGATGCCATTGATATTTTCGTATACGATCGGGGCGGTATGGATTTTATATTTTTCCAGCAATTTGTTTTCAAGTTCCGTTACAGTTATGCCGTCAATTGAAAAATTGCAAATGGCACAGGAACGGGATGACTGCAAGGTAGTGCTGAAACTAACCGAAGGAACATCTTTTACTTTCTCAACCCAGTAATTTTTCAGGAACCGGAGTCGTTCTTCCTTCCTTTTGCTTCCAATGGTCAGATGAAAATCAACAGCCTGTGCTATTGCCATTTCAGAAGCAAAAGAACGCGTGCCCAGGGTTTCAAATTTCCTGATGTCATCACCGTCCGGTTTGCTATTGGAAAGAAGTGCCCACACATTGCTTATTTTTTGTTTTTTGATATAAAGCATGCCGCTTCCGAATGGAGCTGAAAGCCATTTGTGCAGACTGGTACCAAAATAATCTGCATCCAGGTCAGGGATCATAAAATCGAGATGACCAAAGCTGTGTGCACCATCCACAATAACTTCAGCTCCTTTTTTATGTGCCATCTCCGCTATCTTTTTAACAGGAAGAATTTGCCCGGTCCAGTTAATAAGATGCGTGACCATTACAATTTTTGTCCTGTCCGTCATCATCCTTTCAAACTGATTCACAATTTTCGAATCATCGTCTTCGGGCAGCTTCAGGTCAATAAGTTTCAGCACCACTCCATCCCTTTTCTCTCTTTGCTTCCATGCATTCATCATATTGGGATAATCCTGTTTGGTAAGCACCACTTCATCACCTGCTTTGAGGTTAAGTCCAAAAATGACTGTATTGAGCCCTTCTGTGGCATTGCGGTTAATTGCGATTTCCTCTGCGCTGCATCCTGCAAGATCGGCCAGCTTCAGACGCAGGGATTCGCGGCCCTGATCCAGGATCCGCCACATATAATAGGACGGGGCTTCGTTGCACAATTTCAGGTACCGGTCCTGTGCATCCTGGACCACTTTGGGTTGCGGACTTACGCCGCCATTGTTGAGGTTGATAAGGGTGGATGAAACGGTGTAAGATTCCTTTACCCAGTTCCAGAAATCTTCGTCATTCAATCCGGGAACGGGTGTTCCTGCGGTCACTGATGGGCTGGTGGCTGCAAGCAAACCCGGCCAGGAAATGGCGGCTGCAAGGGCTCCGGCATGCCGGATAAAATCCCTGCGGTCATTTTTTGGTTGCATGATTTTTCAGTTTTAGGGGTGTGAAAAGCGAATCAATATCGAAATAAATCCCTTGCAATACTATCTTTTCTTTTCAGCAAGAAAAAGACAATAATGCCATGCTTTCTTTTTCAGTGCACGGTACTGGCAGATGGCACCCACAGTATTTTTTTTCGTATATTGGTTACCGTATTTTTTCCCGATAGCCGCACGGAACTTTCCGTAATATTTTGCTGCCATGCCGAACCGGAACATCCGCCTGGATGCATGCATGATAAAGGGGCTCAGGTCTTTCACTTCAGGCGCACCAAAGCCCGAAGCTTCAGCATACCGCTTCATGTTTTCAATGGTTTCAAGATCATGAATGGACCAGCCATCGAGCCATTGTCTGATCAGGAGGCGGCTTTCTTTATCCAGCCCCGGGTACCTGAAACCATCCGCAACGACCAGCTTACCTCCCGGCCTGAGCAACCGCGCAGCTTCCTTTAAAAAAGCCTGCTTGTCGGTGGCATGACAAACACTTTCCAGTGCCCAGACAGCATCAAAAGAATGATCATCAAATCCGGTCTTTGTATAGTCAGCAACCAAAAAAGTACACTTGTCTGCCAGGTTATTTTTTGCTGCATTCGCCTTTGCTGATGCAACCTGCTTTTCGCTGAGGGAAATACCTACCATCCTGCAGCCGTGGTGCTTTGCCAGAAAAATACTGCTTCCGCCCACTCCGCAACCAGCATCCAGAATCCGGCTCCCGGACGCAGGATGAAGCGCGGAAGCCAGCACCTGGTTCATTTTAAGAAGCGACTCCGGAAATGTTTTTACCGTATGGTCCCTGTAGCCATAATGCAGCGCCATGCTGCGGTCAAGGTCCCAGATGTCACGGTAAGAGACTTCAGCCTGATCATAATAAGCTATAACGGATTGATTATACGAATTTACCCGGTCCTGCATGAAAATCGGTGTTAAGCCATGTAAATTAATAGCAGGAATGACTGTTCCATTACCGGACCTTTACGCTTCCACGGGTTCGGCGTTTTTACGCACCCTGGCAGGCCTGCCTTTTTCAGCGCCCCTGACCGTAATTTCAAAATCGCTCAGGACATTCATAAAATAAATATATGCATCGTAGGGCGAATCGTATGGGCTGAAGTACTTATGCACATCGCCATCGCTCCAGAATTTAGTGCACATATAATAGAAATGATCCGAAGTCTGCAGCTTGCTCCAGACGTCGATGATATCCTGGTTGTCAATGGCCATCACTCTTTTTTCAAGCGCGTAAAGCTTTCCGAATGCTTCTTCCTGCATGGAATTACTTTTCCATGCACTGAGATCGCGTTCCATATCGGCCCATGAAATAAAATCGTGCGCATCGTAGGTATCTCTTGCCGGGTATGCTGCAATCACCTCTGAAGGCGTTTTAAAATTAAAATCAGGATGCCTCATGATGGCACCAGGCATGAAATCAAGAAATTCAAATATACCGGTGTTTTCCCATTGGTGCTCACCGAAAGTTTCATAATCCATAAACAGGTTAATGGTTTCACCATGGCCTGCCACCTGATGGACCCAGGAGGCAAATTTATCCGCCGTCAGCGGGAAGTCGGCCCAGTTCCGGTCTGAAAAACGGAAAGCAATGTCATCCGACAACCGGTAATTTTTTAAAAGGGCCTTTATTTTTTTTGTGCCAACGGGCTGGTATACAAAATTTGGAGTACGGCTACCAAGCAGCCGGTCGACGCCTTCGCAGATCACCCCTTTATAACCCATCTTCTCCAGGAACACCGCCAGCTCATTGTTATAGATCAGCTCGGTATTGCGGAAAACCTTTGGCGACTGGCCAAAATACTGATTGATCTTTTCATCATGCTCTGCGATCTGTCTTTTAAAATCTTTTTTCGAAAACAGGAAGCTCAGCGAATGATAATAGGTTTCGGAAATAAACTCCACGCATCCGGTTTTTGCAAGATCAACGAACGACTGCAATACATCGGGACGGTAATTTTCACACTGTTCAATAAAAACACCGCTGAGTGAATAGCTGATCCGGAAACGGCCTTCATGCCTGTGGATAAGATCCAGCATTTTGCGGTTGGTTTTCAGGTAGCATTTTTCAGACACTTTATCCAGCACTGCTCTGTTCTTGTCAGAATCTTCGTAGAAATGATCATTTCCAATATCGAAGAATGAATATCTTTTTAATCTGAATGGCTGATGAACCTGGAAATACAAACAAACTGACGGCATTTGAACGAGGGTGTAAAAAGTAAAAACGGATTGAATTAATTAAGAAATATTTTATGCTGGTGATAATGCTCAATAACTTTTCTGGCCGAGTAATCCCACGAGATATGCTGAAGGTCATCATAAGCATCACTGACCACCTTATCTTTTAACACTTTGTTTCCAATAAGGTTAATGATATAATCTGCAGCGCGGTTGGTATCCCAGAAATCAAATTTGAGCGAGCCCCTGAGCACTTCTGAAACACCGGACTGCTTGGAGATCACACAAGGCACCCCGAACTGCACTGCTTCCACAGCCGAAAGTCCGAATGGCTCAGAAACAGAAGGCATACAGTATACATCTGTCATCGACAGCAGCCTGCGTACTTTCTCAAGGTTTAGAAACCCGGTCAGGTGGAATCGTGTACCAATGTGTTTGTAAGAGCTCCTGTCGATAAGCGATTTGAAGCCTTCTCCAGTTCCTGCCATAACAAACCTGACATCAGGACAATATTCCAGCACTTTGGAAGCAATCTCTACAAAAAACTCCGGGCCTTTCTGACGGGTCAGCCTTCCGACAAAAAGCACCATGCTTTCGTCAAATGGTTTTTTGGTTCTGAAAGCATTTACCGGCCGGATACCATTGTGAACAGTGGCTATTTTATCGTAACTGATGCCATAATACTTATGGATAATATCACCCGTGAAATTTGAAACTGGCATCAGCAGGTCGGCGTATTCCATTCCTCTCTTTTCCGTATCATAAACCCAGCCGCGGCTGTGAACACCCCCACGGTCAATTTCCAGTGAGTGAATATGCACGACAAGCGGTTTCCCGGTGACCCGTTTTATTTCCATACCGGCGAGCATGGTCATCCAGTCATGTGCATGAATCACATCAAATTCCCTGGTCAGCGCCACCCGTGCAGCCAGCTTGCCAAACAGCGTCACTTTTTCAATGACATCACCGCCGTACAAATCATCAATATCGAAAACATCAACCTCTTCCCCGCTTTCATTCAGTCTTACATTTTTTATGTACTTACTTGACCGCAGATCGGCGAATTCCGTGTAATAGGGATTAATATTGGCAGGGATGAAATGCACATCCTCAAAAGTCTTACTGTCGTATTGATGTGTCACTTCTTTCAGTGAATTGGCATCAATGTTATTCAACCCAAGCAGCTCCAGATTTTTTACAATAAAATCAGGGTTCGATTTGGGAATGATCATCGTCACACTGGCATATTCCGATAATGCAATGCACAGGTCATGGCAGGCAATGCCCAATCCGCCATTAATGACAGGAGGGAATTCCCAGCCAAGCATGAGAATTCTTGGTTTTCTAATGTTCATTCAAAATTTGCTTCAGGTTGACTGAATAACTGGTAAATCAGGGTGTTTCGTCTGCAAAGGTAACAAAAACACTTGGTTCGGATATTTCTAAATCACTAATTATTAATGATTGTAAATAAATTATGGCTGAAAAGTATTTTTGATATCTGTTACAATGTTAATTTAGCCCATTAATATTTAAACAAATTTGATGCTGCCAGCGTATCAGTACTTTTCACAGCATCAAACCATTATATGGAAGTGACCCGGGGCATACCAAAAAGCAAGGAATATCCGAAGACAGTTACCAAGTTCTACCAGAAAGGAAACAGGTTTTATTTTGAATCAGCCAACAGCGCTTTGGAAGTTTGGGTTGTCACGGATAAAATCTTCCGTTTTCGGTTTACTCCCGAATACTTTGCACGTGATTTTTCTTATGCAATCAATGAGCCTGTTGACGAGAACTGCCAGGTTTTGCAATGCTTTGAGATAGGCAATGACGTAGAAATACACACTGCTGCACTGGTATGTAAAATCAAGAAAGACACCAAACGGATCGTATTTGAAACCCTGAAAGGCAAGGTTATCAATGAAGATGAATCAGGTTATCACTGGGAGCCCAATGCAGGATTCGGGGGCCAATACGTTTATTGCAGCAAAAAGATACAGCCACAGGAATGTTTTTTCGGACTTGGCGATAAAGCCTGTGACCTCAACCTGCGTGGCAAAAGGTTTTTAAACTGGGGCACTGATACCTATGGTTTTGCTAAGGAACAGGACCCCCTATACAGAAACATTCCCTTCTATTACGGACTTCATCATGGACTGGGGTATGGAATATTTTTCGACAACAGCTACCAGACTTATTTTGATTTCGGCCATGAAAGCTTTGATGTGACCAGCTTCTGGGCTGAAGGTGGTGAAATGAATTACTACTTTATTTATGGTCCCGAGCTGATCAGCGTGGCCGAACAATATGCACAGCTAACGGGTTTACCTGAGCTTCCTCCCATGTGGTCACTGGGATATCAGCAAAGCAAATGGAGTTATTATCCTGAATCGACTGTCAGGGATGTTGCAGCTGAATTCAGAAAAAGAAACATCCCCTGTGATGTGATCCACCTCGACATTGATTACATGGATGGTTTCCGTTGTTTTACCTGGGATAAAAACCGGTTTCCGGATCCTGAGAAAATGATTGGCGATCTTAAAAAGCAGGGATTTAAAACCATACTCATTATTGATCCGGGAATTAAAATTGATCCGGAATATGGCGTGTTCAGGACGGCTTTCGAAAAGGGCTATTTCTGCAAAAGGCAGGATGGCGACCTCATGCGTGGAAAGGTCTGGCCCGGTGAATGTAACTTCCCTGATTTCACCAATCCTGTTGTACGGGAATGGTGGTCATCGCTCTTTAAGGAGCTCGCCAGCCAGGGTGTGGCCGGAATCTGGAATGACATGAATGAGCCCTCCGTTTTTGAGATGGGTACTTTTCCTGATGATGTCAGGCATAACTATGACGGCTGTGATGTGAGCCACAGGCGTGGCCACAATGTATACGGAATGCAAATGGCCAGGGCAACGTATGAAGGAATGAAGCAATTTTCATATCCCGACAGGCCATTCGTGCTTACCCGGTCAGGGTTTTCAGGAGTTCAGCGTTATTCAGCAGTCTGGACCGGAGACAATGTCGCAAGCTGGGAGCACCTCTGGATTGCCAACGTCCAGTGTCAACGACTGAGCGTGTCAGGGATTTCGTTTTGCGGGACTGATATTGGCGGATTTATCGGAGATCCTGACGGCGAGCTATTCGTAAGATACATACAGATGGCTGTGTTCCATCCATTTTTCAGGGGCCATTCATCATCCGACCAGGGCGATAAAGAACCCTGGGCATTCGGCGAAGCATTTGAAGACCTGATCCGCAAAGCGATTGAGCTCAGATACCAGCTCCTCCCTTATATCTATTCAACATTCTGGCAATACGTTACCAAAGGTACGCCCATGATCCGCCCGCTTTCCTTTATTTCACAACAGGAGCAGCAGGCCATATACAGGCAGGAGGAATTTGGATTTGGCGATCAGCTTATTGTTTGTCCAATAGGTGAACGGGCTTCAACAGGAAGGTGGATGTTTCTGCCCAGGGGAAACTGGTATAACTACTGGACAGGAACGCAGATGAAAGGCGGATCTGAAATCTGGGTGGAAGGCACCCTCGATAAGTTCCCTTTGTTTGTTAAAGCCGGAGCAGTTATTCCGCATTACCCGGTAAAACAGTATGTGGGTGAAGGAACAATCGATTTATTAACCCTTCATGCTTATTATTCTGCAAACAGGAACGTCAGTCTTCTTTATGAGGATGCAGGTGACGGCTACGATTATAAGGATGGAAAATCCTCCATTAAGCGGATCGCCATTTTCGGAAACAGGCATGAAATGCGCATCCTGCAGAACCGGCAGGGTGAATTTGAAACATCCTACAACGATTATAAAATCATCATCATCGGTTTGCCATTCAGGCCAAGGGAATATGTAGTTGACGGCCTTTCCATCAAGCTGCCTGGAAAATTCAAAGAAAGGAACCTGATCATTTCCGTTCCAAAGAACTTTAAGAAGATCAGGATTTTTTAAGACGCATCAGCTGAAAAAAAGAAAAGGCCGTTTGTAAAACGGCCTTTTCTTTTTTATATGAAGGTTTTATTCCCCGATCCTGAAATCAACTCTCCTGTTCATGGGGTTGAGCTTGCTGGCCAGTGGCTCCTGCTCTCCTTTGCTTTCAGTGGTAATTCTGGCTGCATCAATACCATAATGCTTGATGAGGTGATTTTTGACTGAATCGGCTCTCTTCAGACCCAGGGTCATGTTTAATTTTTCACTTCCTGTAATGTCGGCGTTTCCTGTAATCACAATTTTAACATCAGGATTTGCTTTCATCATCCTGGCAATAACGACCATGCGGTCCTGCTGGTTGGTTTTGATGCCTGAACTGTTCAGGTCAAAGAAAATTGATGGAAGGAAGCCTGCGCTCATGGCTGTTGCAGAAGTTGCAGAAGTAACCGGGATGGTCATGCCCTGGAAATTAACCAGGTTGCCTTTTGCCGTATTTGGCTCCAGGTCGCGGCTGTCGGCAACGCCATCACCATCTGCATCGGCTTCCACACCATTGGCATCCACTTTGGCCCCTTTTGGTGTATACGGGTCCGCATCTTTCGAGTCGGCAACGCCATCCATATCAGTGTCAACACCGGTTCCATCACCATAGACCTTGGTGCCTTCCGGTGTGGAGTTATCCTTATCGAACATATCAGCAACCCCGTCCTTATCCTTATCACCTGACAACACATCTACCTTATCTTTCAGGTCAGCAATGTCGTTGTAAACAACTTCCATGGGGTTGACCCACTCCATCTGCTGCTGTTTCTTACCAAAAGTATAATTGACATTCAATCCTATTATCGTATAACCGTCATAAGCCGTAGTGGCTTTGGGTGTAGCATCGATATCATCCGTAAGGGTTCTGCGGTAGCCTACTTCCAGGCCGATATCGAACCTTTTTATCCTGTATTTAAAACCAACTCCAACCGGAATCATAATCTTGGTATTGCCATTCTGTGGTTTTCGCTGAATCCCGGTTGGCTGACCTAATTCATTATATATATCTACCGTTGAATTGTAATTGATAACTCCGATACCGGCCATCACATTAAAGTGAAACTTCTTGTTTCTTTTCAGGTAACTGATATTTCCAAAGGTATAAACCATATCGAGAGCACCTTCTATATACTGCGATTCAAGCTTGTTGAGAACAGGTACGGGAGCGATGAGGTTATTTTTATCAAAACCTTCCATTCCATCAATTCTTCCGGCCTGATCGGTACCAAATGTATTTTCACCTGAAAATTGTCCCATCATACCACGTAACCGAAGACCGATGGAGTGGGTTACCTGGTAATTAAATGCAAGTCCGTACGACAGGTTCAGGGCATAGTTACTGATATTATCATTAGACTCTTTATCTTTTAAAATATCACCCTGAAAAACATTGGGACCAATGGTAATTCCCAGGCCGAACCTGTCAAAATCTTTACCTTTTGGAAGCCCATAACTGCTGCCGGAGGACCCTGTTTGCGTCTGCGCAATGGAAGTTAGGCCCATCATTAATGCCGCAGCGAATAGCGTGAATCTTAATTTCATTTTGTTTGGGTTTACAGTTTAAATCAATTTCGATGCAAGTATAACTAATGTTTTAAATAAAAAAAAATCAGGACCTTATATACGAAATTCAGATCCGCTGCATATAAAATATTGAAATTCAATAACGGTCTGAATTTTACGGGAATTTAAAAATCTGTGCCAGCAATTCCTCAAGGTGAGCCGGATGATGGACAAAATCGACCTCATCGGTATTGATGATCCTTACCTCCGGCTGGTTCTTTCCTTCAAAATATTTCATATATCCGCTTTCAAGCCGGGCCAGGTAATCGTCCGGGATTTCCTTTTCGTATGGCCGTCCGCGCAACCTGATATTTTTTTGAAGATTGGGAACGGATTTATGCAGATAAACGACCAGTCCGGGCCGGGGAAGTGAAGCCCGGATGATCTCATAAAAACGGTTATAAAGATCCATTTCCTCCTTTTTAAGTGTAATTCCGGCAAATATGAATGACTTTTCAAACAGGTAATCCGATACGACCGGTTGTCCTGTATTAAGGTGTTCGTCAAAGAGCTTTTTCAGCTGCCCATACCTTTCAGCGAGAAAGGAAAGCTCAAGCGGAAATGCATACCGTTCGGGGTCCTGATAAAATTGCGGCAGGAATGTATTATCAGCGAATTCTTCAAGGATGAGCTTCCTGTTGTATTTTTCAGAAATGATCCTGGCAAGGGACGTTTTTCCCGAGCCGATATTTCCTTCTATTACAAGATAGCTGTTATTCATAGGATGCCGGCAGCACCTGAAGATCCACTTTCCTGACAGCTAACGGGTCGGTGCAGCTTTCTTTCAGCCGGCTGATGGTATGCCCTGAAACCGGATCAGTAAAATCAGGAATAAGTTCCATCAAAGGAAGCAACGTAAACATTCGTTCACTGATCCTGGGATGGGGTAACTGCAGGTTGTCCTTATTTATCACAATGTTTCCGTAAAAGAGGATATCAATATCGATGCTTCTTCTCCCCCATTTAATTCCCAGGCGTGTGCGTCCCATCCCTTCTTCTATTTTTAAAAGCGCGTCCAGCAAAAGCTGAGGTTCCAAAGCAGTGTCAATGATCAGGGCCTGGTTCAGGAACGGGGGTTCATCCTCCTTACCCCATGAGGCCGTTTCATAGATTGACGATTCAGCGGTAATATTTCCGGCTTCCCGGTTAATGCTCCTTTTTGCAAGGAGTAAACGATTGAGCCGGTCTCCTTCGTTGGATCCAAGCATCAGCACAACAGGACTTTTTATCGATTGTGTCATCATTGCCAAACCTGATGAAGCCGGAGGTATCAATCCGGCATGATACGCTTATACCTTATTAAAATCGCGGAGCCTGAGGGAGGTAATCACCTGCTTGGTCTGCAGAGGAAAGTCACCCTTCATCATCCAGTCATAATAGGATGGTTCCATTTTAAATACTTCCGCTACAAGCTTCCCTTTGTGTTTGCCAAAGTTAAACACTTCGAGGTTTTCATCATTATAAATAATCCTTCCTGCAAGGTCAGCGCATTTATTAATGTTTGTAAAATCATGAAGCGCCTTGATGTCATTCTTTACGGGAGTAGAAATGTTTCCGCTTTTATCCTTGTATTCCACGCCTTCATATTTCTCAAGCTGTGCCAGGAATATCTCGTAGGTTGCTTCCGTATCGGCCTGTGCACTGTGTGAGTTGGAATGTATCTTACCACAATAAAACTTATATGCTGCATCCAGCGTACGCTGCTCCATCAGGTGAAAAATATTCTGTACATCCACAAAGCGCCTGTTCCTGATATCAAAATCAACACCTGCCCTTAAAAACTCATCCACTAACATGGGAATATCAAAGCGGTTTGAATTGTACCCGGCCAGGTCGGCATTTTCAAGAAAGTTATTGATGTCATGCGCCACCATTTTAAAGGTAGGTTCATCTTTAACCATCTCATCGGTGATGTGGTGGATATCGGTTGAGACTTTTGAAATGGGCATCTCCGGGTTGAGCCTTTGTAATGGTCTGGATACCTGCGTGCCGTCAGGCATAATCTTCAAAATAAATATTTCAACAATCCGGTCTACCCCGATATTCAGACCGGTGGTTTCAAGATCAAAAAAGGCAAGTGGGCGTGTTAATTTGAGGTTCATACAATTGATCAGTTAATGGAGCTGTTTTTTTTGTTATTAGATATTTGATTTACTGGCACTTGAAAGTGATTTCCAGCAGCTGACTCCCGTCTGCCGGAACGGTAAAATCCTCATCAACTTTTCCCTGCTTATCAGTAATGATCTTGATATGATAATCACCGGGCAGCAATGTTGCCAGAAACTTACCGGTTGACCCGTTGGTGACAACCTCACCCACATCGGTTCCTGTTGACTTTTTTGTGATGACTACATCCTGATTTTTAGCCGGCGCGCCTGAAAGCATCAGCACAACTCCTTTTACCACAACCAGCTTGCTTTCCATGACAGGGGTTTTAAAGGTAACTTTATAAATGTCCATATCACCGAACCCTCCTTCCCTAACGGCGCTCATATACGCAGTTTTGGCATCAGGGGTGAGTGTGATGGTCATGTCGTCATATACAGAGTTCAACGGGTATCCGATATTCTCAGGTTGTGACCAGCGTTCCCTGCCATCATAGCTTGTAGTTTTGAAAATGTCATATCCTCCCATCGACTTATGCCCGTTTGAAGTGAAGAAGAGTGTTTGACCGTCCACAAACATGTAAGGATTATCCTCATCATATTTTGTATTGATCGGTTCACCCAGGTTTTCAGGTTTGCCCCAGGTACCGCCGGTAAATTCGCAGCGGTAAATATCCTTGCCGCCCAGCCCTCCTTTTTTATCGCTTGAAAAGTAAAGTGTTTTCCCGTCGGGCGACAGGCAGGCTCCTGTTTCTCTCTCACCAGTTTTGAATGCCTGACCCACGAGCACAGCTTTTTGAAAGCTCTTGCCTTTTTGAACAGCCAGGAAAATATCACCTTCATTTTCGGGAGTTTCTTTATAAACCAACAGTTTGTCGCCGGCAGCGTTGAGAAATAATGATTCTTCAAAATTCTCCGAGTTCACTGCAATGCCGATATTTTTTGCTTTCTGCCAGGAGGAGTCAAAGGTGGTGTAGTAAATATCGGTAGGAATCTCACCCATGCCTTCCATCATGCCACCCGTGTTACCTTTGCGGTTAGAGCTGAACACGAGAACGGAATCATCGGCCGTAACCATGGCCCTGAATTCGGCATAATTTGTATTGATTCCTTTACCCAGGTTTTCAAATGATGCTTCAACCGGTTTCTTTTCCAGCGCAATGGCAGTAGTACACCATTCGATCCGCTGTTCGAGCTCATATTTTGGATTGACTTTGCCATTGTTTGCTTCCCTGAACTTTTCAAAAGTCTCTATCGCTTTTTCATGTTCTCCGTTATAATGGTATGCCAGGGCCAGGTCGTATAAAATATCTTTAGGTGCATCTTTCTGTGTTGAAACAAACTCCAGATAATCGGCCGCTTTGGCTTTATCCACGTTGGTGCGCAGGTAACAGATTCCGGTTTTGTAATTGTAGTCGGTGCTGTTGGTGTTGGTTTCAAACAAGCGCAGATACTTTGGCAGCGCATCTTTGTAGTTCTCCATTTTAAACAGGTCGTTGGCCTCTCCTTTAACCGTTCCTTCTTCTTCCTTGGTAAGCGGTTTCGGCTTGGATGGCTTTCGCTGAGCCTGGACCTCACCGGAAAATCCAATGATCACCGAAAAGGATAATAATGCCAGGGAAATTTTGAAAATTTTATTTTTCATGGTAAGATGAGAATTTGAAAGGAGATGAAACCAGGATCAATTGATTTGAGTTTCCGAAGGTATAATAAATTGAATTCAGATTTTTCTGTCGGCATCAAACTGTTCCAGATAATCGGCAACGCGTCTTACAAAGCTGCCACCCAGTGATCCGTCTACAACCCGGTGATCGTATGAAAGCGAGAGGAACATCATGTGCCTGATCGCTATGGCATCACCCTGTGGTGTTTCAATAACGGCTGGTTTTTTACGGATGGCGCCTACGGCAAGGATGGCAACCTGGGGTTGATTGATAATTGGAGTACCCATTACATTTCCAAATGAACCGACATTGGTGATGGTGAAGGTACCGCCCTGAATTTCATCGGGTACAAGCTTATTGGCGCGGGCCCTTGCAGCAAGGTCGTTCACTGTTCTGGTAAGACCGATGATATTCATCCGGTCGGCATTTTTTATAACCGGAACAATCAGGTTGCCGGAGGGCAGCGCCGTGGCCATTCCGATATTGATATTTTTCTTCACCAGGATCCTGGTTCCATCCACTGAAACATTGATCATGGGGAAATCCTTGATGGCCCTTGCAAGCGCTTCAATAAAAACAGGAGTGAAAGTAATTTTTTCCTTTTCTCTTTTTTCAAATTCTGATTTGATCTTATTTCTCCAGATGACCAGGTTGGTTACATCTGCTTCAACGTAAGAGGTGACATGCGGAGATGTGTGCTTGCTCATCACCATGTGCTCGGCAATCAGCTTGCGCATGCGGTCCATTTCAATGATCTCCACATCACCGTTCATGGAAACAGCAGGTGAAGCTGCCGGCGAGTAAGAAGCAGGGGCGCTTTCCCTGGAAGGTGCAGCAATTGTCCTGGCAGCAGCAGGAGCCGTATGCCGCTGCTGAATATAAGCAAGAATGTCCTTCTTGGTTACTCGACCTTCAGCGCCGGTACCTGAAATGCTTTCAAGCTCGGCAGTGCTTACTTTTTCCTGTTCGGCAATATTCCTTACCAGGGGTGAATAGAATCTGGGAGCAGCGCCATTTTGAGCAACCGGGGCCGCGGCAGGCGAAGGCTTTGGGACATATGGTACCGGTTCACTTTTTACAGCAGCCGGTGCTGCAACAGTAGTTTTAACTGCAGGTTCGGCGACTGCTTCACCGGCTGAACCGATCATGGCAATCAGGGCGCCTACCTGAACCACATCACCCTCATTAAAAAATCTTTTCAGCAACGTGCCGGCAGCAGGTGAAGGAACTTCAGAATCAACTTTATCAGTGGCAATCTCCAGTACGGGTTCATCGGCATCCACTGCATCTCCTTCATTCTTTAACCATTTAATAATGGTGGCTTCAGCAACGCTTTCCCCCATCTTGGGCATTTTCAATTCAACCTGCGACATGATCTTTCAGTTAATAAATAATAAGCTGTAAGTGCGCTCAAAATTATAAAAATAATCTGAAATCAGATGGTTGTTGATTTTCATCATTTCCCATGTAACCTGTTCGTACTGAATAAAAAAAGAATCCTTTGAAAATGCCCGCACCTGTCAGCACCAGGCAATATACATCAGAAAGAGCAATTGAAAATGCTTCAAAGATCCCAGACGCTTCCTCTTTTCTGTTTCATCAGCTTCTTCAGGTCCCTTACAAAGGCCATGATCAGGTAAATGATGATGGGGGAACCGATGGTAAGAAAGGAAGCATAAATAAAAAACAGACGGATGTTGGCTGATTTGATCAGCATCCATTCGCCCATCCATTCACAGACACCGAAAGCACGTCTTTCGAAAAATGTTTTGATCAGGTCAATAGGATTGTTCATTGGGAGCACTTTTAACGGATCAAAGATATAAAATTAACAGCCCCGGGTCAAGGGGGTTTCAGGAGAGTCTGAAATTTTCCTTATGTTTCGAAAAAATTAATTCCGGCTTCTTATGAAAGTGCCCAAGCCTACCCGGTCCGCTGCCAGACCTGCCGGTCCTGAACGTAATTTAAGTTCAGGCGCTGCTCCTGTGCCTAAAAACCGGTTTGTTTACCTGCTTGTTCTTTTCTGCTATTCATTTATCATATACGGTCAATCGTTACGTTTCGATTTTGCAATGGACGACAACATCATGATCAGGCTGAATAAGTCCGTGCAAAAAGGGACGGCAGGGTTTAATGAACTGTTTACCAAAAGCATGGTCTTTGGCTCCAATGGGAAAAATGACGGCGCATACCGTCCGCTTACCATGATGTCATTTGCACTTGACAAATCGCTATTCGGAAATAATCCGTCGGCATTTCATTTTATCAATGTGCTGCTGTATGGGCTTACCGGAATTTCGCTGTTTGTTTTATTGCTTTATTTATTTCCGGGATGGCATCCGCTTTATCCTTTCCTGATGACGCTGCTGTTTCTGGCACACCCGGTTCATACGGAAGTGGTTGCCAATATCAAAAGCCGTGACGAGCTATTGAGCTTCCTTTTTTCATTCCTTTCCCTGCTTGTAATTTTCAGGCCGGGAAAAAGTCCTGCAGCCGGCCGCCTTATCATTGCATTCATTCTTTTTCTGCTGGCCTGCCTTTCAAAAGAAACAGCGCTTACCTTTGTTTTGATTGCACCGCTTACCATGCTGGTTTTTTCGAAACGTGCACCAAAGGAAATCTTCCTGTACAGCCTGCCCTTTGCCAGCGGAGCTGTGTTGTACCTGGCTTTGCGCCTATCATTTCTCGACAGCATCGGCAGCGGTTCTGCCATCAGCATTCTTGACAATACGCTCATGGCAGCCTCCGGCTGGCAGGAAAAATACGCCACCATTATTTTTATCACCTGGAAATATCTTGCCCTGCTGTTTTTTCCTCATCCGCTTTCCTGGGATTATTCCATCCGGCAGATACCGATCAGTCATTTTTCAGAACTCAGAACCATCCTTCCGCTGGTATTATTCATCCTGCTTGCTGCTTATGCATTCCTGAAGATATTCACAAGAGACATTTTTGCCTGGTGCATTCTGTTCTTTTTTATCACCCTGTCGCTGGTTTCAAATATTTTTATTCCCATTGCAGCTACCATGGCTGAACGTTTCCTGTATTTTCCGTCAGTGGCATTTTGCATTGCGCTGGTAGTGGCAGCCGTGCGTCTGCTTAAAATAAATACCACCATGTTTCCGGCCCAGAAAGGGAAGGCGGCTCTGACAGTCCTGCTTATAATATTTCTTGCATGGTCAGCAAAATCATATACCCGTGCCGGTGAATGGAAAAACAACCTGGTCCTTTTTGAATCGGGTGTGCTGGCAGCCCCTAACAGCAGCCGCACGCACAGCGCCCTTGCCTACGAATACGCCGTACAGGCTGAAAAGGCAAAAGATCCGGTCACACAACGGGATTTTTATTCCAGGTCCATTGATGAATTTAAAAAATCACTGGCCATTTATGAAGACAATAAGGACAGCTGGTACAACATTGCCCACACGTACGACATCATGGGATCATACGAAGAGGCTGAAAAATATTACAGGATTACCATTGAAAAAAATCCCAAAGGTGCCAATGCCTTTAACAACCTTGGCGCCATCCTGCTCAGGAAAAGAAAATTTGATGAAGCCATACCACTTTTTAATAAGGCCATTGCGCTCAATCCCAGGTATGCCGATCCTTATGGAAACCTGGGAGCCGCCTATCATTTCCAGGACAAATATGCTGAAGCCATCGGCTATTATGAAAAAGCCCTGGCTATCAATCCAACACTTCAAACCGTGATCAATAATATTTCAAAAGCAAAACAAAGCCTGCAGCAAAAATAGGTCAGGCATATTTTTTTTCTTTGAAACGGAATTCATTGCAATCGGCAGAATTGAGTAGTTTTGTATAACCTGTTGTATAAACACTTAAAATAAACATCATGCGTCAATTCTTTAAGTTCATGCTTGCATCCATGGTTGGCATGCTGCTTACCATGCTCATCCTGTTCTTTATAGTCGGGGGTATTATTGCTGCAATGGTTTCATCAGCCACTTCCGAGAAAGAAACAAAGCTGGAAACAAATTCCGTACTGGAGATCACCCTTAACCACCCCATCCTGGAGCGCGGAAGCAAAAACCCTTTTGCGAACTTTGATCCAGGCACCATGAAAAGCCGCAACCCGCTGGGTCTGGAGGAAATTCTGAAAAATATCAAAAAGGCATCAACGGATGAAAAAATCAAGGGGATTTACCTGCATGTATCTGCCGTAAGAACAGGCTTTGCGACCCTGGAAGAGATCAGGAATGCACTGATCGATTTTAAGAAATCAGGAAAATTCCTGATCGCATATGCCGAAAGCTATTCGCAGGGAGCCTATTACCTGGCAAGCGTTGCAGATAAAATTTACCTCAACCCGGAGGGTGAAGTTGATTTCAAAGGCTTAAGAGCCGAGCTGACTTTTTTTAAAGGGGCGCTTGAAAAGCTTGAAATAGAACCGGAGGTGATCAGACACGGGAAATTCAAAAGCGCCATTGAACCTTATATTAATGATAAGATGAGCGATGAAAACCGGCAACAGCTTGCTGCGCTGCTCGACGATCTCTGGGCGCATTTACTTGAGAATATCTCGGCAGCCAGAAAAATCAGCCTGCCTGAATTAAAGCAGCTGGCCGACTCCTATGGTGCGCACGAAGCAGAGGAGGCTTTGAAAAGCAAGCTCATCGACGGACTTGAATATGAGGACCAGGTGATCTCATCGATGAAATCAAAAACAGGCGTGGCAGATAAAGAAGAGCTTCATACCATTACCTTATCAGGATATAAGAACGTACCTGAAAGTGTAAGGAAACCATTCGTCAAGGAAAAAATTGCTGTGATCTATGCGCAGGGAATTATAGAAAGCGGCTCAGGTGAAGAAACTTCCATTGGTTCCGAAACTTTTGCAAGGGCGATCCATAAAGCTGCCATGAATGAGAACATCAAAGCCATTGTGCTTCGTGTAAATTCTCCGGGTGGAAGTGCCATGGCTTCAGAAGTGATCTGGAGGGAGCTGACGCTTGCAAAAAAATCAAAGCCGGTTGTAGTTTCGATGGGTGACCTGGCTGCGTCAGGCGGTTATTACATCAGCTGTGGCGCCGATTCTATTTTTGCACAGGCAAATACCATTACAGGCTCCATTGGTGTATTCGGACTGCTTTTCAATGCAAAGAAGCTGCTTAACAACAAGCTTGGAATTACAACCGACACCTATAAAACCGCTCCCTTTGCCGATATCGGAACATTTACAAGGCCGCTTTCCGAAGAGGAAAGAAATATCCTTCAGCAAAGTGTGGATAAAATTTACAGCACGTTTACAGCCCGCGTGGCGGATGGAAGAAAAATGTCACGTGCAGATGTGGACAGCATCGGGCAGGGACGCGTCTGGAGCGGCACCGATGCATTGGAGCTTGGCCTGGTTGACCGGATCGGCGGACTGGATGAGGCTATACTCACCGCAGCCCGCATGGCTAAGATTGACAAATACCGGATTGTTTCTCTTCCCCAGCAAAAGGAACCTCTTGAAGAATTTCTGAAAGCCCTGAAAGATGACACGGAAGCCTCCATAGTAAAAAGGGAGCTGGGCGATGCATATGCTTATTACGAAAGCATGCAAGCAATGCTTCAATTAAAAGGAGTGCAGGCTTTGATCCCCTTCCGGATTAATGCCGAATAACCGATTGAAAACTGATCATGAAGGAAGAACCAAAAGATTCCGACAGGCTATTTATGCGCGCTGCGCTGGACATGGCTGTCAGTGGCATGGAAAAAAATGAGGGAGGACCTTTTGGTGCCGTGATTGTAAAGGATGGAGCAATTATCGGCAGGGGAAACAACAGGGTGATCCTGACCAATGACCCAACTGCGCATGCTGAAATTGTTGCCATCAAGGACGCCTGCAGCAACCTCCGTAATTTTCAACTCGACGGATGCACCATCTATACTACCTGTGAACCATGCCCGATGTGTCTTGGCGCCATTTATTGGGCAAGGATCGACAAGATGTTTTATGCCTGCACCAAAAAAGATGCTGCAGCCATCGGCTTTGATGATGCATTTATTTATGAGGAGTTTCCATTACCGCTGGATGAAAGAAAAATCAGGGGCATCTGTCTTGACAGGGAAGCTGGGCTTAATGCTTTTAAAATCTGGACTGAAAAAAATGACAAGACCTTGTACTGACCCCCACGCTATACGATCTTCACTGATTTTACAACATTCTCTCCAAATTCTTTATTGAGCAACTGCAAGATCTTATCGCTTGAATAATGCAATTCCTCACGCAAAGGTGCTGATGTGATCCTCAGCGTGAGCGTACCATCTTTCAGGCCGATTGCATGCGTGCGGTTCGCAACGGCCTTTCCCATCAGTGCTTCCCATGCAATCCGCAGCCTCACCTCATCAAGCCTTCCTTTCAGCTTCTGGTTTTCTAAAATTTCGCCGATCACATCCTTAATGGACTGTTCGTTTGATTTACGCATCGGGTGAGGTGGGTATGGAGTTTTGTTGCAGCGGGTGCGAAGATAGTCAATCAGAAGTATGCTTCCTCAAGAATGTTACCATCTTCAAGCAGGAACTTTTTAACAGGCATGTTGATCCGGTTAAAAATCTCTGCAACTCGTTCAGGATGAGTATCGGTGATGAACAACTGTCCGAAACGCTCTTCTGCAACCAGCTCCATCAGTCTGGCCACACGGTTCTCATCGAGCTTGTCAAAAATATCATCCAGCATAAGGATGGGTTTGGTGTTTTTCACCGACCGCATGATTTCATACTGCGCAAGCTTGAGGGCTACAACAAAAGTTTTCTGCTGCCCCTGTGAAGCAAATTTTTTTGCATGCATGCCATTGATGTCAAACAACAGGTCGTCCTTATGCGTGCCCGATGTGGTATACTGAACTGCAGCATCGCGGCTGAAACTGCTTTTAAGAATGTCACTGTATTTTTTTCCTGTCAGATCCGATTCATAAACCATGGAAATCTTTTCCTTCTGACCACTTAATCTTTTGTAAATGTTTTCAAGAACCGGAGTGAAACGGATGCAAAAAGCATTTCGTTTTTCATGGATCCTTTCTCCCAGCGGGGCCAGCTGGTCATCCCAGACTTCAAGCGACAGGTGATCCGTAATCCGCTGCATGGCCATTTGCTTGAGCAATGCATTTCGCTGTGCCAGGATTTTATTGTACTGAATAAGCTCCCGGAGATATTCCCTGTCCGTTTGTGATATGATGCTGTCAATAAACTTCCTTCGCTCTTCACTTCCTCCTGCTATGATCTCCTGGTCGACTGGCGCTATCATTACAACAGGCAACAGGCCGATATGCTCACTTAACCTTTCATATTCCTTCTGATTCCTTTTAAATATTTTTTTCTGGTTCAGACGGAAACCGCAGAAAATGGATTCTTCCATTCCATCAATCAGAAAATCACCCTGGATGACGAACATTTGCTCACTCCGCTTGATGTGCTGACTGTCGGAAGCATTGAAATAGCTCTTACACAAGGCCAGGTAATGAATGGCATCCAGAATATTTGTCTTGCCCGAACCATTATTGCCTGCCAGGCAATTGACTGATTCAGAAAAATCAAGTGACAACGCCGAGTAATTCTTAAAATTGAGGAGGCTGAGTTTCTGCAGTATCATGGGAGAACAAAAATACGAAAATCAGTGGTATGAACCCTCATATTGAAAATCATCGTCCACAAGCTGCTGCTGTTTTCATTATTCACTTCACTTACGAACGATGCTGTAAATAAAATAATGCTCTGTGCTTACAATGCCTTTCGTAAAATGCCTGACCGGGTAAAGCCTCATTTCATCATCTTCATAACTGAAAGGATGCTTCGCCACCGATTGAAAATGAAGCGCATGATTGGTTACAAGGGTTATCCTTTCATAATTCGGCAACATATTAGTTTTCAGGTCATCCATCAGTTGCCTCTCATCATACTGAAACGTTCGGACATCCCAGGGTGAGAATGGACAATAGCGTGCCGCTTCCGGCGAGTATAGTTTTTTATCAAGATATCCTGCCATGGCTGAAATGCAAGCCACATTACTGACTGCCAGGTTGCTCCCGGCCATTTCATTGCTGACGATAAAAGCTGCAGCTTCTTTTGCATCCGAAAAAGGCCTTTTGTAATCATTAGCAAACATAATACATGATGAAATAAGCTGGCTGCCAAACAACAAAATCATAAAAGGCGTGACCACCAGCCTTTGTAAGCTGTTCAGTATATTCTTTATTTTATCGGGATAAATGAAAGTTATTCCGTACCGTGCTGATTTTTGAATCCATAGCGAAACAATAAAGGTTACGTAGATAATTCCAAAATACCGGACACCGGCAACCAATGGAAAACAATATAAAAATCCGGTTATGGCCAGCGATGTAAAATAAAAAACAAAGAGTGCAACAATATTTTTATGTAAAATCAAAAAAGGAATTACCAGGTATAGCAAAGCAGGAAATAAAAAGAAATTACGGTATTCCCGCAACAGGAAATTGCTGTTCCAGCAGTTGCTGATCCTGAAATCAGGTACATGCAGGAAAGCTTTGATAAATGAGGAGCATGCTTTCTCAAACCTGGCCGAAGCAAAAAACGGCTCCTGAATGGTCTGCATTAAAAAATGGTTCTCAGGCGGAATAATCATGTAAATGGAACCTGACAGAAAAACAAGATATACTGCAGCGGCAGGCCAGCCGTTTTTTTTCTCATGATGTTTCACAGCATCATACATCATGACAAGAAATAAAGCGAATGACAAAAACAGGAAGAAAAGATGCACCATGGCCAGCAAACCCAAAAGCAGCGCCAGCAGCAAATTATTCCGCTCTTTCTTTGTTAGCAGGACGCAGATGAGCCAGGTCAGCAGCAATCCGGTTACATAGCTGCGGCTGATGACATGATATTCATAAAAAATAAAATAGCTGAACATCACTCCGGCCTTAAACAGGAATGAAAAAGGGGCCCTGAATAAAAACAGTGACATCGCTGCACATGCCAGGATGATGTGCAACAGTTGCATGCTGAACGGGTCCCGGGTAAAACGTGACAAACAAAAAAGCAACAGGTTCCAAAGCGGAGGATGCCCTTCCAGTTTCATACTGACCAGTAAATCAACAGGTGAATGGCTCACTCTTGCCAGGATCCAGTGATGAAGCTCATCAAGCCACATTTCATGATGCAGGATGCCGGTAAGACCGGTCAGGAAAAAAATCAACAGGCAGCCTGCAGCTGCAATAACCGAAGGCTTTTTTTCCTGATCGTTTTTCACTTGTGGTAAGTGTTAGCTTAAACGGTCAGTGAGACAGGTTGAAAAAATCAGGTTCATAGTCAGATTTTTCCCTTACTGATGAGGGGACCGGCAATGGCTGATAAAAAGCAAACGGGTCCACGGCATGCCTGTCATATAAATCTCCAAGCATGCTGAACTCGCTGTTCGTATGTGATGGCAATGCCTGCAGCAGCTGCTTCACCGCCTGTTCGCTCATTTTCCATTCCGACGACAGCCTCATGGCCGCCGGTTCCATGAATGTGATATAAAGCAATTCACTTAATTCATGCTCTGCGGGATGGTTATATATGTTTCCGGCATGCAACTGCAGGCGGTACTGATCGAGGTAATAATTGGCTGAATCAACAAGTGACATAAATTCCTGCTGGGTCAGGTATCCGGGAACATCATTGTTCAAAGCAAACAATGGCTGGATCTTTGACTCATGACACCACATGCATTTACCCGGTTTTCCCGAAACAGAAAGTGCTGTATCCGCTTCACTTTTCAACCGGCCGTTTTCATCATACAAGGCAAAACGCGGCTGACCGTTGGGCATTATTACGATTGTTTCATATTCTTTCGGAACAAATGTTCCCAGTTCAACTGAACCAGTACCTTCTTCAGCAATAAAATACATTTTACTTACATCGGAACTGATATAAAATGAAATAATCCTGTCGTTAACCGATACGGTAGAGTGGTCAGCAACGTATTTAACTTCCTGTACTGAATGATATTTGCTTTTGAATTCGCCGAGCGTTGTTTCTGTATTTGTTATTGCAAAATAATTCCAGGGGCTGTAAATGCTCAGCACCAGGAATCTTCCAAGGTCGACCGATCCTTTTTTTTTGTATTCATCGCTTTCTTTCAATATGCTGATCATTTCACGGATTGCGGAAAAAGCATGTTCATTAAATCCTGCCTTGCCGGGGTCAAAGTAGATAATTCCATCCTGCCCGATGGTAAAGGCCTTATCCACCATTCCGTCAGCTGTTGAAGCGCCGATAAAAGATAAGGCCCAGGCCAGGCCCTTTTTTATTTTGGCCCAGTCTTCAGCTGCATAGGATCTGGACCATTGAAGCCTGATGGCAGGATCTTCTGCTGCCTTGTCATGAAGACAGCTGCAGAAAAATAAAATCAGCAGGAAATAAATAACACTTCCGCCATATATTTTTCTGAAAAGCATCAGGTGAAAAGATCAATATGCAGGCGTAATGCCCATATTATAAAACATGAACGACCAGGTATCTGCCTGTTCTTCGATTAGCTTCGACACCGGCTTCCCGGCACCATGCCCGGCCTTTGTTTCAATTCGTATAAGCATGGGGTTAGTGCCTTTGTTTTTTTCCTGCAGCGTCGCCGCAAACTTAAAGGAGTGGGCAGGAACAACCCTGTCATCATGATCACCAGTTGTAATCATAGTAGCGGGATATGACTGGCCATTAATATTGTGAAGCGGTGAATACTTATACAGGTAAGGAAAATACGCTGCGCTGTCGCTGGATCCATATTCCACGGCCCAACCCCAGCCGATGGTAAACTTGTGATACCTGAGCATATCAAGCACACCTACTTGTGGAAATGCCACTTTAAAAAGCTCCGGTCGTTGCGTCATGCAGGCTCCGACAAGAAGGCCGCCGTTGGATCCACCCTGAATGGCAAGCCTGGAGGAAGAGGTATATTTTTCTCCGATCAGGTATTCGGCTGCAGCGATAAAGTCATCAAAAACATTTTGCTTCTTAAGCAGCTTGCCTGCTTCATGCCATTTTTCTCCATACTCCCCTCCTCCACGTAAATTTGCCATGGCAAACACGCCACCATTTTCAAGCAGGTAGATACGGGAAATACTGAAAGTCGGAGTGAGGGATACATTGAATCCGCCATAGCCATACAGCAGGGTTGGGTTATTCCCGTCAAGCTTCAACCCTTTTTTATAAACCAGGAACATGGGAACCCGGGTACCATCCTTAGACGGATAAAATACCTGCTTTGTTTCAAAATCTTCCGGGTTGAATTTTACTTCTGATTTACGGAACACTTCCGACTTCCCGGTTGCAATGTCATATTTATAAATGGAAGACGGATAAGTAAATGAGGTGAAGTTGAAAAAGACAAATTTATCATCATAATTTCCCCAAAAATCTTTTGCTGTTCCAAGCGCAGGCAAGATGATTTCATGCGCTGCTTTGCCCTGATAATCGTACTGATACACCCTGGTGGTTGCATCCTTCAGGTAAGAAGTGAATATTTTTCCTCCTCCGGTTGAAGCAGCCTCCAGCAATTCCTTTTGTTCAGGTACAATATCTTTCCAGTTTTTTTTATCAGGGTTCATCGGATCAATCAGTACGATGCGCTGATTGGGTGCGCCTGCATCTGTCTGCATCAACAGCTTATCGCCGTCGTTATTGAGAATGATGGCATTGTCTTCAAAGCCTTTGAATAAAAGGGTAAAGTCTTTTTGGCCTTTATCCAGGTTCCTGCAATAGAGCTCGGTACCATCGGTTCCCCGGGCAACATAAATGATCAGGAATTTTTCATCCTCGGTAGTCTGTGCACCGAAATAAAGCAACGGAGAATTTTTGTCTTCGTATATGAGCTGGTCTTTCTCCTGCGCATCGCCTAACCTGTGGTAATAAATTTTGTGATATTCATTCTTGGTTGAAAGCTCTTTTCCAGGTGCCGGCTTATCATAGCGGGAGTAATAGAAACCGTTATCCTTCCATGCAGCACCGGATGACTTAACCCATTCAAGCTTGTCGGCAAGCTCTTGCTGTGTTGCAATTTCAATGACCCTGATCTCCTGCCAGTCGCTGCCTGAACGGTTCAGTGCGTAGGCCATGTATTTTTTATTTTTTGATATGCCGATCGGTGTAATGGTAACAGTTCCGTCCGGTGATAACTTGTTAGGATCTAAAAATACTTTGGGTTCACCGTTAATCCCTTTTTGAAAATAGATCACGCTTTGGTTCTGAAGTCCGTCATTTTTCTCAAAGAAATAATATTCACCTGCCCTGTAGGGTGATGAATATTTCGGATAATTATAACTTTCCAGAAGCCGTTTTTTTATTTTTTCCCTGAAAGGAATTTTTTCGAGGTAACCGAATGTCACTTTATTCTGTTCCTCAACCCATGCTTTGGTATTAGCTGCCGTATCATATTCCAGCCACCGGTAAGGATCAGCTACCGTGGTACCAAAGTAAGTATCCGTCTGTTCAGTTTTTGCAGTTACAGGATAGGTTAATTTCATGGTTGAAGGGTCTGTGGCTGACTGGCCTGAAGCATAGGGAACATAAAAAAGTATGATGACAAAATAATTAACTGCTTTATTCATGATTACTAATTGTTAAATACATATTGAATGATGTTGGCACCCATCTTCAGTGCTTTACTCCTCGCTTCATCGGAATCATGATGTACGTCAGCATCCTCCCATCCGTCGCCGATATCACTTTCGTAATTGTAAAAGCAAACCATCCTTCCCTGCCAGAAAAGTCCGAAACCCTGGGGTGGTTTTTCGTTATGTTCGTGAATTTTGGGTAAGCCGTTCGGGAAATCATATTTTTGGTGATAGATCGGATGTGAAAACGGTATTTCCACCAGGTCCAGCTCAGGAAAAACCTTCTTGAGCTCAGGCCTTACAAAACGGTCCATGTCATAACTGTCGTTGATATTTAAAAATCCACCTCCGATCAGGTAATTCCGCATGTTCTGCGCCTCCTGTGCATTAAAAACAAAACGGCCGTTGCCTGTCATGTGAATCCAGGGGAAATTAAACACATCAGGACTGCCCGGCTCCACAAGGCCCTCTTCCGGATTAATATTGGTGCCCAGGTTCTGGTTGCAGAATTTAACAAGGTTGGGCAGCGCCGTAGGACTGACATACCAGTTTCCGCCTCCGCCGTATTTAAGCCGTGCTATTTTTACAGCATAACCTGCAGGGGTAAACGAAGAGCAGGTGAGGATAATCCCTATGAATAAAGCTGTTTTTCTTATCATATCGCCAGCGCTTGCTGAATTAACAGTGAATTTAAGTGAAGGCGTGAAATTAATCAGAATTCCGGTAAGGTGTATTTCCGGCCTGAAATTTTTAACAGATGAAAGGCCTGTGGCCTTCAGGAAGTGCGGCCCACCAGGAAATCCCTGAAATCCTCATACCGGTTGCTTAAAGGGATTGCGTATCCTGCCCTGTTTTTTAAAGCAGCCAGTGCAGGAGGCAGTTCAACAGGACTGCCTGTGATCTCTTCCATCACATCAGCAAATTTTGCCGGATGAGCTGTTTCCAGGAATATTCCGTTAACGGACCTGTTCTCCTGAACGTATTTTTCCAAAGCTGTGTATCCGACTGCTCCGTGCGGATCAAGCAGGTAACCGCTGCTTTTACGGATCCGTTCAATGGTTTGTCTTGTTGCTGTATCGCTAATTCGCTGGCCACTGATCAGATTTCGTATTTTATCAATGTCGTCACCGAATATTTCAAGCAACCTGTAAAAATTACTCGGGTCTCCCACATCCATGGCATTGGAAAGGGTATGCTCCGATTTGCGTGGCATATATTTTCCGGTTTGGAGGTATGATGGCACCGTGTCGTTTACGTTGGTTGCTGCAATAAAATGTGAAACAGACAATCCCATGCGCCAGGCAAAAAGACCTGCTGTCAGGTTTCCAAAATTACCGCTCGGAACACAAAATACCACAGGTAAACCATTTCCCGCTAAACGGCTAGCCGCATATACGTAATAAAAGCTCTGCGGGATAAGCCGTGCAATATTGATTGAATTGGCTGAAGAAAGGTTATATCTGCCTGTAAGCGCCGGGTCGGTAAATGCTTCCTTTACCAGCCGCTGGCAGTCGTCAAAGGTTCCTTCCACTTTAATTGCCGTGATATTTTCACCCGGTGTAATGAGCTGTTTTTCCTGCAATCCGCTCACTTTTCCCGACGGATAGAGAATGATCACTTCAATGCCTTCCTTTTTGTGGAATCCGTTTGCCACTGCTCCTCCGGTGTCACCGGATGTAGCCACGAGGATGGTGAGCCGTTTGTTTTCATGCTTCATAAAAGCAGCCATCAGGCCTGCCATGAACCGCGCCCCCACATCTTTAAATGCCAGCGTAGGTCCGTGAAACAGCTCCAATGCGTATATCCTGTCCGTTATTTTAACCAGCGGAAAATCAAAGTTCATGGATTCATCGACGATCTCCCAAAGGGCATTTCGTTCCATCGAATCGGTCAGCAGGGTTCCAGCAGTATGCATGGCCACCTCCCTGAATGACATGGAAGGCGCCTCTTTCAGGAATGAATCTGAAAAAGACGGGAAATATTCCGGCATAAAAAGCCCTTTATCATCAGGCAGGCCTTTAAGCACGGCGTCCCTTAATGAAAAGAACTTATTTTTATTTTTTGTCGAATAGAATCGCACTGCCTGATTTTTTTTCAGCCGGTAATTTTTACACCGTGTCTGTTGATACGTGAAAGGAACAGGTCACAACCCGTTCCCATTTTTTCATAAATTTTCTTCATGGCCCTTCCTGTTTTTTCCGCACCTGATTTCGACGCGCACAAAGCATACACCGAAGGCCCCGATCCTGAAATGCTGCAGGCGATGGCACCAAGCTCAAGCGCCTTTTCCTTTACCTGTTTAAATCCCGGGATCAGTGATGCACGGTATGGTTCAGCCAGGAAATCCACTGATGAACGGCCAAGCAACTGGGTGTCTTTCCGGTACAGGGCGGCAATAAAGGCCGCCGTATGTCCTGTTTGTGCTACCACTGTTTCAAGCGGAACAGACTTCCTGACTGCCTTCCTGGACGCCCTTGTCATGACCTCCACATGCGGATGCACCACCACTACGTATAGGGAAGCCGGTACAGGCAGGGAAATAATTTCCAGTGGGTTCAGGCTTCTGATCAGTGTAATGCCGCCCAGCATGGAGGGTGCGGCGTTATCGGCATGTGCAGCTCCGCAGGCGGCTTTTTCACCCGCCATGGCAAAGGGTATCAGCTCCTGTCTGGTGAACGGCCTGTCGAGCAGTTCATTCAATGCAAATGCTGCAGCTACCGCACTTGCAGCGCTGCTGCCCAAACCGCTGCCAAGCGGCATTTTTTTGTGCAGCCTGATGGAGACGCCCTGTCTGGATCTTATTTTCTTCAGCAGCACAGCCACGGCCACACCTGCAGTATTTGCCAATGGGTTCCTGGGAAGCCTTCCACTGTCGCCTGTTATTTCAATAATCCTGATTTTCCCGGAGCTGTTCAGATCCATGATGAGTTCATCGCCGGGACGGTCAATGGCAAGGCCAAGGATATCAAACCCGCAGGCCAGGTTGGCTACGGTCGCCGGGGCAAATACGCGGATCGATGACATGAATGCTTATTCGAAATAGTTGCTGATGCTGATAATTTCAGAAAACACGCCGGCGGCAGTCACCTCCGCACCTGCTCCGGGCCCCTTGATCACCAACGGACGTTCTTTATAACGCTCAGTGGTAAACGAAATAATATTATCGCTTCCCGACAGGTTAAAAAACGGATGCCTGCTGTCGACCGGAACCAGCCTGATGACGGCCTTTTCATTTTCAAGACTTGCAATGAACCGAAGCACTTTTTTTTCATTTTCCGCTTTTTTCCTGATGGCTTCAAAATGGCTGTCATACTTATTGAGCTCGGAAAAAAATGCTTCCACTGTTTTTGCTTTCCTGCACGACGGGGGAAGGATGTTTTCAATGCTGATGTGCTTCAGCTCTGTTTTAAGGCCTGTTTCACGCGAAAGAATGAGCAGCTTCCTGGCTACGTCGAGCCCGCTCAGGTCCACCCGCGGATCGGGTTCCGTATAGCCCCTGGTCATGGCTTCCTTTACCGTCTGGCTGAAACTGTTTTTTTTGCTGAAGGTGTTAAAGATAAATGAAAGCGTGCCCGACAATACAGCCTCGATCTTCAGGATTTTGTCGCCGCTGTGCATCAGGTCGTTCAGCGTATTGATCACTGGCAAACCTGCCCCTACATTGGTTTCATAAAGGAACTTCACATTTCGTTTAGCGGTATTGTTACGAATCCTGAAATAATCCTCATATCGTCCGGAGTTGGCGATTTTATTCGGGGTGACAATAGAAATGCTTGCATCAAGTACCTCTTCATAAAATGCCGCCACCAATGCGCTGGAAGTACAGTCAACAAATACACTCTGGGGAAGGTTCATCCTGTGCATGGAGCTTACAAATTGCTCCATGTCCATGACCTGTCCTTCCGCTGCAAGCCGGTCACGATAATGCGGGAGTGAAATTCCCTGCTCATCAAAGAGCATGCATTTGCTGTTGGCAATACCGGCCACCCTGATCTCCAGTGATTTTCTTTTTTTAAGATAGGCAGACTGGTTTTGTATCTGCTTGATCAGCGTTCCGCCAATCAGCCCGATGCCGGTGATAAATACATGAAGCACCCGCGTATCGGAAAGGAAAAAAGCCTGGTGCAGGGCGTTAAGCGCTTTATTCAGATCGGCTTCATGGATCACTACTGAAATATTAAGCTCGGAAGATCCCTGTGCCGTAGCCACCACACTGATACCGTTTTTACCCAGCGACTGGAAAAGCCGTCCTGAAACGCCGGGTGTGTTTTTCATGTTTTCACCGATAACGGCAACAATCGAAAGATTGTCTTCCACTTTTATTTTTTCAATGATGCCTGCCTTTATTTCAAGCGAGAATATTTCATCAATTGATTTTTTTGCTGAAATGGCGTCCGCAGGCTTGACAGCAAAGCTGATGGTATGTTCAGATGAACCCTGCGTAATCATGATCACATTGATTTTGCTGGTGGCCAGCGAACCGAACAGCCGTGCCGAAATGCCCGCCACTCCCACCATTCCGCTGCCCTGCATGGTAAGCAGTGCAACCTGGTCGATGGACGAAATTCCCTTGACAATGTGATCGCTGGCGGATGGATGCTGCGAAATAAAGGTTCCTTCAAAGGAAGGGTTAAATGAATTCCTGATCACCAGCGGGATCTTCTTCTCCAGTGCAGGTTGTATCGTGGGAGGATGAATTACCTTGGCACCGAAATGAGACATTTCCATGGCTTCCTCATAAGTCATTCTGCTGACCGAAAATGCCTTTTTCACTTTCCTCGGATCAGCCGTCATCACCCCATCCACATCGGTCCAGATCTGAATTTCAGCTGCATCCAAGGCAGCGCCAAAAATAGCAGCTGTATAATCCGATCCGCCACGACCCAGGGTGGTTGTTTCATTCTTTACTGTGGAGCCAATGAACCCTGTGACAACCTGGATCTCTTTTGACTTGCTGAAATATGCACGGATGTTCCTGTTAGTCACTGCAAAATCAACATGTGCTGCACCGAAATTATCATCCGTCATCACCAGGTTTCTTGCATCGAGATAGTTGGCCTTCAGCTTTTGCTCTTTCAGGTATTGGGTAACAATATAACTGGAAAGCCGCTCACCAAAGCTGCTCACGTAATCCAGTGTACGCGCGGAGAGATCACGAAGCAGATAAACGCCATGAAGGATGTTGTGCAGCTCTGAAAAAACATGCTGCAGGTGGTTTAATGATTCCGTTATGTACTTTTTCCCGATAAGCTCATGAACAGCATCGAGGTGCCGCTTTTCAACTTTTTTCATCAGCGTGAGATATTCCCCGTCACGCTGGGATGCAAGCCTGCTCATCCGGATCAGGTCGTCGGTCACCCCGCCGAAAGCGGAAAGCACAATGGCAAATTTCTCCTTTTTGGATTGCAGGTCTTTGAGGATGTCACCTATCCCGCGTATTCTTGCTGCACTTCCCACCGAAGTCCCGCCAAATTTTAAAATCTTCATAGTAATTACCCTGTTATTTCCGCAAAAAAAGTTTTACGGAAACGACGTTGGAAAGGTTATGATATAGGCCGGTTGACAGTCGCCTGTAACATCATAAAAAAAGGCCGCAGGATAAGTCCTGCGGCCATGAAACAAAGCTTACCTTATTTATTTTAAAACAGTGATTCTGGTAAGTGAAACGGAACCATTAACCTGGAGCTTCACAAAATAAACGCCTGCCTGAATTTCAGGACTCCAGTTCAGACTGTATTCTCCTGCCTGCTGATAATTATTGAGCAGTTTTTCACATACCCTGCCATTCATATCCATGATTTCCAGGGTAACGTTTGCAGCTGCACTCAGCTTGTAATCTATAACAGCTGCATCCTGCACCGGATTGGGATATACAAGCACCTGTTTCATGTCGTTACCAGGTTCCTGAATGCCAAGCGGGTCAATCATTACAATATGCGTATTACCTGTTAATACCGGTGCATTGAAGTCAAAGTAGATGTTTGCAAAATCAGAAATAACAGTACCCGTAGCAAGGCCGTTCATTGCATTTGCCTTAAATGAAATGAATCCATGGCTGCCGGAAGGATTGATGCTTGTCGGAGGCAGCATGATGTTTGAGAACGTATAAACCACCTGGTTTCCGGTACGGTTAACAGTGCAGGGATGAGAAGATCCGGTAAGCTGGAAGCTGTTTGCATCGAGGTCTGTCGACAGCTGGTCAATAACCACAATATTCACGGCATCTCCTGTTCCTGTATTTTCGAAATTAACCGTATACTTAATCTCCTGGTCGTTGTTAAGGGATGAGATCAGCTGCTCATTCGGATTGTTTGTATTGGTCTTAATGGAGAGCTTGTTGTTCGGATCCCATGAACCCACGGCAACCTGGTGAACGGTATCAGTATTGTTGCTCAGGTCTATGTCAGTTCCTGTTGTAGGGAAAGCAGATGCAAACTCAAACGTTGATGTGCCAAGTGGCAGCGCAGCGCTAGTTGTGAAGTCAACCCATGCACTCCAGCATCCGCTGGGAGTTACAAAAACACCCGTCCAGGTAATGGTGTGGGCAACCGTATCTACTGTCGGGGCAGGCACTGAAGTAGTGCCGTCATAATAAAGCGCAGGATCGTAAACCATGGTAACATCGGCAGCTACAGGCACAATGCCATTGTTACATACGTAAACAGTATACCATGCAGGGAAACCGGGAGTAACGGTGGTATGTGGGAGCAACTGAACATTGAGATCAGTGGTTCCGGGAGGTATGTTCAATCCAAAGTCATTTCCTGAATAGGTGTTTCCAACAGTGGTAGCATTCAGCGAAATGGTGCCGGGCGTGGTAAGTGCATAAGCGGCATAGGCTCCCTGAGGAGTATACTGAATACTGTAGGTACCTGCAGGGAGGTTGATTGAATAATTACCGCTGTTATTGGTAAAGCTGGAATAGCCGCCAATGGTTACCTGCTGATAGGGAATCCCCGGCTCTCCTGCATCTTTGGTTCCGTTCAGGTTCAGATCAGCATAGATGGAACCTTCAATCATCACGCTGGTGTACTGTACAGCGAAGTTAAATCCACACAGTGTCTGGTTGGCAACAATGGTTACGGTATATGTTCCGCAGTAGAGCGACGAATCAAGCGGCAGCGTTACGATTGCTCCGAAGTTATTCGGGCAGTAGGATATCGTATACGTACCTGCAGGAACATTGGCTGAATAATAACCGTTGGAATCTGTCCACAACGTCATTTGCACACCACCGCCGTAGATCATTATTAATTCGTTGGATAAAAGGATATCTCCGCTGTCATAAATGCCATTGTTGTTGTTGTCAACGAATACGGTCCCGCAAAGCGTTGCATTGGCTGGCGGCTGAACGGTAACCCAGGAGCAGTACTGGCTGCAGGTATTGCCCTGTGCATCAAGCAGCGAGAGACATACATAGTAAGTGCCGGAGGCTGCATAGGTATGCGTAGGATTAAACGATGTTGAAGTTGTGCTGTCGCCAAAATCCCAGAGAACACTTGCATAAACACCCGCTGAGTAATTCGAAAATGTGACAGTACCTGTCTGTTGTGTATAGATGAAATACGGCGAACAGCCTGGTGCTCCCGATGAATCGCAATCAGTGCCTGTACAGGCGTTGGCATCCGTAACAGTGACGCAGTATAACCCGGGCGTAAGACCGGAAATGGAAAAAGTTGTGGCCCCGTTGCTCCAGATGTAACTATACGGAGGCGTACCGCCCGAAGCGGTCACATATAAGCCCGTACCGGTTGAATCCTGCAGCACATTGACACTCAACTGGCATCCGCCGCCCTGGACTACGATAACCTGGCAGCTGGTATTGATGCAGCCCTGCGCTGTTGTTATGGTAAGGCAAACCGTGTAGGTGCCGGGAGCATTGTAAAAATGCTGTTGGTTCGGACCAGTTCCATTGTTGCCGTCGCCAAACGTCCAGCTCCAGTTAATAATTGAATCTCCACCCATCGTAAAAGATGAATCCTGGAAATAAACAACACTGGCCCCCTGGCTAAAATAAGTAAAACCAGCACCGCATTGCTGGGCTTTTCCCTGCAGGGCAAAAAAGGCCATGACTGCGGTTACCGTTAAAAAACGGGCTGTGTTCATCATGCGCTTCGTGTTTTGTAATAATGTCTTCATGTGATTAAAGTTTTAATTTATTAAGCAAAGTAAACGGATCTGCTGCTTTCCTTAAAATTGAATTTAGTATTTTCTTACGCGTTCAGGCAGCTATTTATCTGAATACTCCTGATAAGACAGCAATGATAGCATAAAAATTCTTACGTTTATCAATTGTGATTGATAGCTGCCTTGAATTGTTGTAATTAATCCTGCTGATTATCAATACAATCGCCTGTGTCCTGGCAAAACAATTCCATACACAATATGGAGGATGCCAAACCCGGTGGCCCAGAAAAGAAGTCCATATCCCGGGAAGCAAAGTCCCAGTATACCAAGACCGATTTCAATCATACCCAGGTAACGGATGTCGTTTTCCACATACTTGCTGGTATTGACCAGGGAAAGTCCGTAAAAGATAAGCATGGAGCCCGGTATAAGCGCGAGCTCACCGTGGAAAATGAGTACGATACAAAAAACACCCCCCGTAAAAAGCGGTATCAAAAGGTTGACGGCCATCCTTTTCGAAGCGCTGTCCCATATGCGCAGGCCCCGTTTCACCGACCGCATCGCTGCAAAATAATAACCTGTTATCAGCGAACAGATCAGCATGGCCGTGGCAACGAGGTAAAAAAAGGTAAAAAAGTCATCGTTAAAGCTTCCGTCTTCATCCCATGATAAATGAAAATAATCAGCTGAGGTCACACCGATTCCAAGGTACCAGTACACGGCCGTCACGCCCAGCAGGGCATAACAGCCCAGGATTATGCCTGAATTCCCGCTCAGTGACATAAAACGCGAGGACCGTTCCATCTGTGAACGAAACTCCTTCAGGTTAATAAAATGATCATCATTTTCCATTTCACTGCATGCCTTTCATAACTTAAACATACATACTGATGTTCATAAAAAAGGTTTTGATTTAGCAGCGGGTATTATTGAGAAAAAAAGGGGCATAAAAAAATCCGGCCCTTGTGAGACCGGATCATATGGTTGAGATCAGAAACAGATCAGGAAGGCAGTGTATGGGATTTGGCCGGCTGCACTTTTCCGTATGCAGGACATTTTTCGCGCGTTTTACAGGAAACAAAAACACTCATGCAGAAGGCGATAATTAATAATACCCGAAATTTTTTCATGTTTAATTTAATTTTTTTGACGGAGACTTTATATATTTCACGCGAAATAACTAAAATAATCCGAGAATAAGAAGATTGTTTAAAATTATTTAACGCCAGTAAATTAGAAAAGTTTCCCCAAGTTGTCCTGATCTTATTTTCATGCAAGTTTTTTATCATCCCAACCTGGATCAGGAGCTCGTCACGGTAACCCCTGAAGAGAGCAGGCACATCAGTGTGCTGCGGATCAAGCCCGGCGACAGCCTTTTTATTACTGACGGAATGGGTGTGATGTGTAAAGCCATCGTTGCCGACAGCAGCTCAAAAGCCGTCCAGCTGCAGATTATGGAACGGCATGAAAACTACCGCAAACAGCGCTATTTCTTACATATCGCCATTGCTCCAACCAAGCAAACGGAAAGGCTGGAATGGTTTCTCGAAAAGGCAACTGAAATAGGCATAAACGAAATTACTCCCGTCATCTGCCATCAGTCGGAAAGGAAAGACCTTAAAACGGAAAGGTTGTTTAAAATACTCCAGTCGGCCATGAAACAGTCTTTAAAAGCTTATTTACCCCGGTTAAATGAACCTGTTTTTTTTGAACAATTTATAAAAACCGCATCCGGCAACGATAAATTCATCGCCAATGCAGCTGCAGGAGAAAACAATCACCTGAAACAATTCATTAAAAAGGATGAAAAATGCCTCGTGCTCATCGGTCCTGAAGGTGATTTTACAGGCGAAGAAATGGAATCCGCAACACGTCATTCGTTTCGTGCCGTAAGTCTTGGTGAAAGCAGGCTCAGGACTGAAACAGCCGGAATACTTGCCTGTGCCGCCGTAGCTTTGGCCAATGCATGAAACAGATCAATTTGAACATGCCGATGCAGAAAAAAGAAAGATATGAAGCCGTTATCGGTTATTTCACAAAGCATGTTCCGGCTCCTGAAACCGAGCTGCTATACAGCAATCCTTACGAGCTGCTGGTGGCCGTGATCCTTTCAGCCCAGTGCACCGACAAGCGTGTCAACCTGGTCACATCTTCCTTTTTCAGCACCTTCCCTGTTCCTGAAGTGCTTGCCGCCAGCAGTCCTGAAGAAGTATTCCCGCTCATCAAAAGCATCAGCTATCCCAATAACAAAGCAAAGCACCTGGTAGGAATGGCTAAAATGCTGGTTAACGATTTCCATGGCATTGTACCTTCCGATGTCGGCCTCCTTCAGCAAATGCCCGGTGTTGGACGCAAAACGGCCAATGTGATTGCTTCTGTCGTATATAACAAACCAGCCATGGCGGTCGACACGCATGTGTTCCGCGTATCGGCACGTATCGGGCTTACAACAGGTGCAAAAAATCCGGTTGAAACCGAAAGGCAGCTGATCCGTTATATACCTGAAAAGCTCATCCCGCTTGCACACCACTGGCTCATTTTACACGGACGTTATATTTGCACGGCACGGTCGCCCAAATGCATGGAATGCGGCATCAGGAATTACTGTAAATATTTCTCCAAACTCCCTTCTGCCGAAAAAAATAAAACAGATATTTGTGAAAAAATAAGCTGATCATTGTGCTATTAATAAGATGATATGACTCATGGAATTATCGATCAAAGCATGGTCCCCATGCGTGCCGAACCCGCTCACCGGAGCGAGATGGTTTCACAGCTCCTGTTCGGTGAATTTTTTGAAGTGATCGAACGGCAGCAGGACTGGTGCAGGATCAAACATTCATTCGACCAGTATGAAGGATGGATCCCGCAAAGCCAGTGCAGTCCCATCAACATCATGGAATATCATCACCTGGCCAGCGGTCATAATTTTTATTCTTTCGACCTTGTTCAGCTGTTGCTTTTTGAGAATACGCTGTTCTCCATTGTGCTTGGAAGTCTCCTGCCGTGGTTCAACAGCAAGCATTGTAAAATCGGCAATAAAACATATACGTTCGAAGGCAATGCGAAAATGCCTTTGCCCATTGAAGGAAGCAGCACCATTGCTGAAAACGCTTACATGTACCTCAATGCGCCTTATTTATGGGGCGGCCGGTCGCCTTTCGGGATCGATTGCAGCGGGCTGACGCAGATGGCGTACAAGCTTTCAGGCTACAAGCTCAAGCGTGATGCAGCACAGCAGGCCGACCAGGGCCGCATCGTCAACCTGCTCGAAGAATCAGTTCCCGGCGACCTTGCATTTTTTGATAATGATGAAGGAAAAATTGTTCACACCGGCATCCTGCTCGGCAACAATAAAATTATTCACTCCTCAGGTAAAGTCCGGGTCGACAACATCGACCACCATGGCATTTACAATGCGGAGCAAAAAAAATATTCGCACAACCTGCGGCTGATCAAGCGCATTATATGATCAGGCTGCCGGTTTTATCAGGCCTTATTCGTACTTTACAGGCCTGATGGAAACATACGACACTATTATTATAGGTTCAGGAGCAGGAGGTTTATCTGCTTCCATCTGCCTTGCCAGGGCCGGACAAAAAGTGCTGGTGCTCGAACAGCATGATGTGCCCGGAGGCTGGAGTCACAGCTTCTATTTAAAAGGTCAGCGTTTTAGTCCCGGTGTTCATTACATCGGCTTAATGGACAAGGGCCAGTCAACAAGCAGGCTATACGAAGGATTGGGTATTGCCAATGACCTTGTTTTTTTCAGGATGAATAAAAAAGCCTATGAACATTGCTGGATCGGTGATGAACGCATTGATTTGCCTGCAGGTCTGGACGAACTGAATGAGCATCTTGGAAACAGGTTTCCATCAGAAAAAGCAGGGATTAAAAAATATTTAAATACGGTAAAAAATGTAAGCCGGCAATTGCAACTCATTCCTAAAATGAAGGGCTTCTGGGACAATGCCCTCATTGCTTATCGTACGCGCCACCTGGGGAAGTACGGTTTGTTCAGTCTTAAGCGGGTTATCGGCTGGCATATCAAAGACCCTTTGCTCCGCTATGTGCTCAATGTTCAGTGCGGCGATCATGGGTTGCCACCTCAGCAGGCAAGCTTTCCGCTGCATTGCGCCGTGATGGATCACTATTTTGGCGGCGGATTCTATCCCATGGGAGGCGGAGCCGCAATTGTCAAAGCCATGACCAACGCACTTAAGAGCCATGGTGGAACCATTATGACAAAGCAAACAGTAAGCAGAATTATTACGGAGGGCGGAAAACAGCGACGTGCAACCGGTGTCATGTTAGCTGATGGCCGCAGGATCAATGCCAGGCAGATCATTTCAAATGCCGATCCGGGGAAAACTTATCTTGAACTTGTCGGACGATCGAACTTAAACAAAAAGCAAAAAAGAAAGCTCGATAAAACAAGGTATTCAATCACATCACTCATTCTTTTTCTAACGGTTGATATGGATGTGCGGAAAGCCGGGCTGGATTCAGGAAATATCTGGATGGTTAAAAATAAAGAAGAGGATATGGATTTTCTTTATCGGGAGTTAACTGCAAAAGATATTTTATCCAGCGATGAATTTCCCGGCCTGTTTATCAGTTGCACCACCCTGAAAGATCCTGTAAGTTTCAATGGCAGGTATCATAATCTGGAAGTGGTCACCTTTATTGATTACGATGCATTCAAGGAATTTGAGGGAATAAGCGCAGGCAGGACCGACCGCTATCTGAAAAGTAAAAACAGGATTTGCGAAAAAATCATGACAAGCATGGAAAAGGTATTACCGGGAATCAAAAACCATGTGGTTCAAATGGAACTGGGAACTCCCATCACAAATGAATACTACATCAATTCAACCAGAGGTAATGCTTATGGAACTGAGAAAACTTTTGACCAGATAGGTCCGTTTTCTTACAACAAGAAATCGGAAATCGAGAATCTTTTTTTGTGTGGCGCCAGCATTTTATCACATGGAGTTGCCGGGGCAAGCCGGTCGGGTGTTGAAACTGCAGCAGCTGTTTTAAATTGCAACCCTGATGACCTTTTAAACAATAGCGACGATCAGGAGGTAAGGATATATGATGCCGAAGATAATTCAGACTGGCCCGAATGGATGCATCAGAAAATAAGCGATAAAAAAAGGTGCTTTAAGGAACTGACAGTGGATTCCGAACCGGTATGATAATAAATGAAGCTTGATTATATCAGTAACTACAACAAATACGGTGATCACGTTGTGCGGCTTTACGATTTTGACATGGCTGACGCAAACAAATTCCGGAATTCAATCCAGCATACTGTTATAACCAACAAACAGTCGCTGGACCTGGCCACGATTGACTTCATTGAGAGACGGAACTGCCAGCTGGTTCTTCGCATTGCGGAAACGGACGAAGGAATCGTAACAGCAGACAACATCAATTTTTTCTGCGATTTAACCACAGCCGGATATGAACAGATGGTTTCGCTGCTGGAACCATTCTGCAAAAAAGCGACTAAAGGATATCAATGGCTATACGATATTGATAATCCTACTGATTTTTTATTTTCTCCGGCCGGAACCTGGTAGACAGAAACATCAAATACAATATCGAAAATCAGGAGTTGACAGTTTAAAATCTGAAAACAAACGACAGGTTTTTCAATTTCACTGCTGGCCGGCTATCCGGTCGCGGGCGCTCCCTGCTATCCGGTTTAGCTTGCAACGCCTGTGTTTCATCGGTTGCTACCACTGAATAAAAATGCAGGGTCAGTTTGCGATCAGCTGTTTGGCTTTGATTACAGCCTGATCCAGACCCTGTGGATTTTTCCCACCTGCCGTTGCATAAAAATCCTGTCCGCCTCCTCCACCCTGGATCTCTTTCGCCAAAACCCGGATAATCGGTATGGCATTGAGGTTTTTTTCCTTTACCAGGTTTTCCGAAATGATCAGCGACAAATGCGCCTTACCATCCACTTCAGCTGCCAGGAAAACAAAAGCGTTTTCAAGCTGGTTCCTGATCTCAAATGAAATATTTTTTATCGCATCAGCCGAAGCCAGATCGATTTTCTCAGCAATCACATTGACTCCGCCCATGGGCATGATCTTGCCAAGCAGGTCCGACTTGATCTGTTTTGCTTTCTGAAACAAGGCGGATTCCATTTCTTTTTTCAGCTTCTCATTTTCAGCAATTAAATCCTGGAGCGATTTAACGGGGTCCTTCGAATTGTTGAGCAGCTCCTTTACCTCCTGAAGCGTGCCATGCTGTTTCTGCATATAGGCTTCGGCACCTCCTGCTGTAATGGCTTCAATCCTTCTCACACCGGCAGCCACCGAGCTTTCCGAAACAATCTTAAACAGGCCTATTTCACCCGTTGCCCTTACATGCGTACCTCCGCACAGTTCCACCGAATAATTTTTATCGAATGTGATCACCCGTACAAAATCGCCGTACTTCTCACCAAACAAAGCGGTGGCCCCGCTGTCAAGCGCCTGCTGAACGGGCACATTCCGCTGCTCGTCCAGGAGGATGTTCTCACGTACTTTTATATTCACCATTTCTTCGATGCGCCTGATCTCCTCATCCGTCACTTTTGCAAAATGGGAGAAGTCAAAACGTGTGTGTGCTTCATTAACAAGCGAACCTTTTTGCGCCACATGCTTTCCAAGCACCAGCCGCAAAGCCGAATGCATCAGGTGGGTAGCGCTGTGATTGGCATTGGTTGCTTTCCGTTTTTCACGGTCAACCACAGCCTGGAAACCTGCAGCAGGATCTTTCGGTAGCTTGTCGGCAAAATGGATGAAGAGGTTATTTTCCTTCTGCGTATCAGTGATGACTATTTGATCATTGTCATTTTTAATCACACCTGTATCACCAACCTGTCCTCCGCTTTCAGCATAAAAAGGCGTGCGGTTGAACACCAGCTGATACTGCTCTTTCCCTTTTGATTTGACTTTCCTGTATTTCAGGATCTCTATATCCGCTTCCAGGAAATCATAGCCGATAAATTCCGATTGCTCTTCCCTGCTTACCATCACCCAGTCATCGGTGTCAACTGCCGAGGCCTGTCTCGACCTGTTCTTCTGCACTTCCATGGCTTTATGGAATCCGTCCATGTCCACTTCCATGCCTTTCTCGCGCGCCATAAGCTGCGTGAGGTCAATTGGAAAACCGAAAGTATCATACAGCTCGAATGCAAAATCGCCCGTTACTGTTTTCCCAGTCATGGATTCAAATTTTCTGATGCCGCTTTCAAGGGTTCTCAGGAAAGAGGCTTCTTCTTCGTGTATAACGCGCTGCACAAAATCCTGCTGACCGGTCAGCTCAGGGAACACATCACTAAACTGCTGTGCAAGCAGGGGCACCAGTTTATTGAAAAACGGCTCTTTAAATCCAAGGAAAGTAAATCCATAACGTACGGCCCGGCGCAATATCCGCCTGATCACATATCCTGCTTTGTTGTTGGACGGAAGCTGTCCGTCAGCAATGGCAAATGCAATCGCCCTGATGTGATCGGCCATCACCCGCATGGCAATATCCGTTTTTTCACCGGTGCCATATTTTACATTTGCATGTTGTGCAATAAAGGTGATCAGCGGCTGAAAAACATCGGTATCATAATTTGACTGTTTACCCTGTAACGCCATGCATAAACGTTCAAAGCCCATGCCCGTATCGACATGCTTTTCAGGCAACGGCTGCAGGCTTCCGTCGGCAAGCCTGTTGAATTCCATAAATACATTATTCCAGATTTCGATCACCTGCGGATGACCGGCATTCACCAGTGCTTTCCCGTCATTCGTTTTTCTTTCTTTTTCTTCCCGCAGGTCCACATGGATTTCCGAACAGGGTCCGCAGGGACCGGTATCGCCCATTTCCCAGAAATTATCCTTCTTGTTTCCCATGAGGATCCTGTCTTCAGCGATCCACTTTTTCCAGCAGTTAAATGCCTCCTGGTCAAATGCCAGGTTTTCCTTTTTATCACCTTCAAAAACGGTTACATACAGCCTGTCTTTGGGGATCCTGTAAACATCCGTCAGCAGCTCCCATGCCCATGCTATGGCTTCTTCCTTGAAATAATCCCCGAACGACCAGTTGCCAAGCATTTCAAACATGGTATGGTGGTACGTATCCACACCCACTTCTTCCAGGTCATTGTGCTTTCCCGACACCCGCAGGCATTTTTGCGTATCAGCTATACGCTTTGCTTTGGCGGGCATGTTCCCCAGGAAAATGTCCTTGAACTGGTTCATGCCTGCATTGGTGAACATCAGGGTGGGATCATTCTTTACCACGATAGGCGCTGAAGGAACGATGAGGTGCTGTTTTTGCCTGAAGAAATCAAGAAAGGCTTTTCGAACTTCAGAAGCGGTAAGTGATTTTTCCATGGTTGTTAACCGGCGCCTGTTCTTAATTTGCAAGAAGGACGCGGATTTTGATTTTGTTCTTAGAATTAAAAACTTATTTTTGTATGAATAAACCGGTGCACGAAATTAGAATTTATTAGTGCAGATCCCTATGCCAAAAGCAAAATATTACTTTAATACCAGCTCGCTTAAGTACGAAAAAGTGGTGGTGAGCATTGGCAAAAAGCTGCTTCGGGTCCTTGGATTCCTTGCTACTGCTGTGGTTTTCAGCGTGCTCATTGTAATCGTTGCCTATTCATACCTTGATTCACCCAAGGAAAAGCAGCTCAGGCGCGAAGTGAGCGAGCTTACCTTGCAGTACGACATCCTCGAACAGCGCTTTGGACAGGCAACTTCTGTTTTACGCGATCTGCAGCGCAGGGATGATAACATTTACCGGGTCATTTTTGAAGCCGAACCCATCCCTGAAACAGTAAGGGAAGCAGGATATGGCGGAATCAACAAGTACAGGGAGCTCGAAAATTATGAAAATGCCGATTTGATGGTGGATGCCAATAAAAAACTTGATAAGCTGGAAAAACAGATCTACATCCAGAGCAAATCATATGATGAAATTTTCAAGCTGGCAAAAAGCAAGAATGTCATGCTTGCTTCCATCCCCGGAATCCAGCCGGTGAAGAGCACCCAGGCCAATATTGCCTCCGGCTACGGATACCGCATCCATCCCATTTATAAAACAACCATGATGCATACAGGCATTGATTTCACTGCCCCAACCGGAACACCAATTTATGCTGCAGGCAACGGTGTGATACGAAGTGTGGAAATGAACGGAAGAGGCTATGGAAACAATGTGATCATCAATCACGGGTTTGGTTATGAAACACTTTACGGACACATGAGCAGAATCAATGTTAGAAATGGCCAGAAGATAAACCGCGGTGACATCATTGGCTTTGTGGGAAACACCGGTTCGTCAACAGGACCGCATTTGCATTATGAAGTGATCAGGAACGGAAATAAAATAAACCCCATCAACTTTTTTTATAACGACCTTACTCCAGCTGAGTTTGAAAAAATGCTTGAGCTTTCTTCACAGCAAAATCAATCATTCGACTAACCTAACCCTAATTATATGCCTTACAAAGAGACTGAAGACGAAAAGCTTTTTTATTCCATTGGCGAAGTCAGCCGCATGTTTAACGTAAACCCCTCGCTGATCCGGTTTTGGGAAAGAGAGTTTGAGGTGCTCAAACCTCATAAAAACAAAAAAGGAAACCGCCTTTTTACGCAGGACGACCTGGATAACCTGAAAATTATTTTTCACCTGGTTAAGGAAAGAGGCTTTACTTTACAGGGAGCTAAAAACAAGCTCCGTGAAGACAAGCAATCCTTAAAAGGGAATGCAGAGGTGCACAAGTCGCTTGAAAAGCTGAAGGGTTTTCTGGTAGAGCTGAAACAGCAGCTGTAATTATTAGCGGTTCCGGAATCACGCCACTGGCGAATCTTCCTCATCCAGCAGGTCTTTGTTGTTTACCCGGAATGAAAAATATTTATGGAACACAAAGCTGATCACACCGATGCTTAAAGCAGCAAATGTCCTTGCTATGGTCGGATACCAGTTCATCCTGATGAGGAAGGTCATGAGCAGGTAATTGAGACTTAACACAAACATGGCCACCAGGAAATACCTGAAAAGCTGCTTATGTGCTTTCAGTGTGGATTCATGAAAAACAAAAATCTTTGTAATCAGAAAATTGGTGGTTACACCACATGCCGTCGACAGGAATAGTGAAACCGTCGGAGCTGCAAAAACCAGTTGGCTCGTAATGCTCACAGGCTGTTTTCGGAACAGGTAATTAAAGCTGAAATAGAATACGGAAATATCAACAACCGTAGCAATTCCTGCTGATATAAAATACCTGAAAACTTTGGAGTGTAAAACTTTATGGATCATGCACGCGGGCGGTTATGCATATTTTTTGGGAACAAGGTAGTTATTTACGTAATCTGTAATGCCATCTTCCAGCGTATGGAACGGCGTTCTGTAACCTGCCGATTTCAGCTTCTCCATATTTGCTTCGGTGAAGTACTGGTACTTTTCCCTGATGTCAGCGGGAATATCAATAAATTCAATCTGTGTTTTTTTATCCATGTTGCTGAAGGTAGCGGTCACCAGGTCAACAAACGACCGTGCCTTTCCGCTGCCCAGGTTGTATATCCCTGAATTTTTACGATGCTCCATCAGGAACATGCATACACCGGTCACATCTTTCACATAAACAAAATCACGCAGCTGTTTTCCGTCTTCATATTCCTTCCTGTGCGAACGGAATAATTTTACTTTCCCCGTTTCATTGATCTGGTTAAAAGCATGAAAAATTACAGAAGCCATTCTTCCCTTATGATATTCATTCGGACCATACACATTAAAAAACTTCAACCCTGCCCAGAAATAAGGTTTTTTATCCTGTGCAATGGCCCATTTATCAAAATCATTTTTTGATTTGCCATAGGGATTCAGCGGCTTTAACAAATTAAGCTTATCCTCCCTGTCATCATATCCCGCTTCACCTTCACCATAAGTAGCTGCTGAAGAAGCATACACCAGCGGTAATCCAAATTCAACACAGTTTTTCCAGACTTCCTTTGAATAATTCAGGTTGAGGTGGTCGAAAATGGCTGCGTCAGATTCCGTGGTGTCGGTACGTGCGCCAAGATGAAATACAAACTGAACAAGCTTATGATTATCACGCAGCCAGGAATGAAACTGCTCCCTGTCGACAAGCTGGGAAAAGGTCTTGCCTGAATAATTTTTCTGCTTGCCGGCTTTCGAAAAATCATCCACCAGCACCAGATCCCTGTAGTCCTCCGCGTTTAATCTGCCTGCCAGGCAGCTGCCAATAAAGCCGGCTGCGCCGGTAACAACAATCATTTATCAGGTTGTTAAAGTTACTTGTCTGTTGCTGCAGACATAAAAACAGGCCGGACAACATCAGGCAGTAGCCCATGCTCCCTGCCTTTGTTAAACAACAGCTCAACTGCCCGCCTGCCTTCTGCGCCCAAATCTAATGAAAATTTATTTACATAGAGGTCAATGTGCTGTTTCATGATGTGTTCTTCCATTTCCTGTGCATGCTTTTTTACATAAGGCATTGTACGATCGGGATTTTCCATGGCCATCCTGATGCTTTCGCGGATAAGCTGATTTACAAGCTGATGCACTTCGCTGCCAAACTCTCTTTTGATAACGATGCAGCCCAGCGGAACCGGTGTACCGGTTTGTTCTTCCCAGCATACTCCCATGTCGGCAATTTTTTTCAGCCCCCTGGAAGCATAGGTAAAACGGTTTTCGTGGATGATGAGGCCCGCATCATAATTGCCATTCAGCACTTCACCTTCAATAGCCGAAAAAATCATTTCTGTTTTTTTCTTCGCTTCAGGAAAAAAAATGCTGAGCAGCAAATTGGCTGTGGTAAATTTTCCAGGGATGGCAATGGAAAGATGATCGGTTTCATTCAGGCTGAATTCTTTTAAAGAGATGAGCAACGGCCCGCAGCCATTTCCCATGGCGCTGCCTGAATCAAGAATAAGATAACGGTCGCTGATGGCAGGGTAATTACTAAAGCTGATTTTGGTTATATCTGGCAGCCCTTTCCTGGCCATCTGGTTAAGCTGCTCCACATCGGCCAGCTGTACTTCAAATTGCAGATCACCTGTATCCATCCATCCGCTAACCAGCCCATCGAACATAAAAGTGTCATTGGGACATGGAGAAAAAGCAAGCGTCAGTTTATTCATTTATAAAGGCAGTAACAACATAAGCTACGTTAAACACTACAAGGCAATTAATAATTAGTTTTTACCATTCGCATGGTCCCTCCCAGAAAATGGTTCCGGGTGGCAGCGGAGGCAATACTGGTTTGCTTTTGAAAATTCCATAAACAGCTGAACCACTGCCCGTCATGGATGCATATACAGCACCACTGAGGTATAAATTCTTTTTTATTTCAGCTATTACAGGATAAAGAGGAAACAACGTTTTCTCAAAATCATTAACAATCAGGTTCTTCCATTCTTCAACAGGTTGTAAGATCAGCTCGTCCAGCCGTATTTTAGGAACAGCCGGCCTCATGAGGCTGAACGCATCCTTTGTGGAAACGTGTACAGCCGGTATGAGAATGGCAAGATGGTATCCTTTAAGACTAAGCGAAACCGGTGAAAGCAATTCTCCCTTCCCCGTTGCGAATGCCGGTTTATTCATAAGAAAAAACGGGCAGTCGCTTCCCAGTTTCAATGCAAGATCTTTCAATACAGATTCTTCAAGACCAACATGAAAGAATTCATTCAACATCGATAGAGTGAATGCAGCATCCGATGAACCGCCTCCCAGACCGGCGCCCATTGGAATTATTTTATGAAGATACATGGCAACCGGCTGTATGTTATACAATGAATGCATCAGCTCAAATGCCTTCAGGCAAAGGTTTGAAACGGAATCACCTGAAATGCGAAGTCCAGAATGGTGCATGGCAGTACGCTCCGATGGAATAATTTCCAGCACATCTGACATGCTGACGGGATAAAAAACTGTTTCGAGGTCGTGGTAACCGTCACTTCTTTTGGCTACCACCTGCAGGCCGATATTTATTTTTGCATTCGGGAAACGGATCATTTTCTCTTCCAGTGATGAATGGTCAAATATCTGATAATTTTCAATCCATACACGCTTTCCACCGCTGGTCAGGAGTGAAAATATGGTAATCCGGATTTTAAATTATCTTTGTATTTCTGTTAATTAAACCCTGAAGATATATATGAGCCAGCTTGATTTTGAAAAGCCCATCACCGAGCTGATGGAACAATTGGAAAAAACAAAGCAGATCGCTGATAAGGGAAAGGTTGATGTAAAAAAAGTGATCGAAGAGTTAGAAAAAAAAATAGAAGATACCAGGAAAGACATATACAGCAATCTGACGGCCTGGCAAAAGGTCCAGCTTTCCCGTCATCCCGATCGGCCATACGCACTTTCCTATATTGAAACCATCACCGACAATACCTTTATTGAGCTGCATGGCGACAGGAACGTAGGTGATGACAAGGCCATGGTAGGAGGATTTGGAAGTCTCGACGGACAAACCATTATGTTTATCGGTCAGCAGAAAGGCAATAATACAAAAGCGCGTCAGTACAGGAACTTCGGCATGCCGAATCCGGAAGGTTACCGAAAAGCGCTCAGGCTCATGAAAATGGCTGAGAAATTCAACAAACCCATCGTTACCTTAATTGATACACCGGGTGCCTATCCGGGACTTGAAGCGGAGGAGCGCGGACAGGGTGAAGCCATTGCCCGCAACCTGTATGAAATGTCCATCCTGAAGGTTCCGGTTATCTGCATTATCATTGGTGAAGGCGCTTCCGGCGGTGCATTGGGAATCGGCATTGGCGATAAGGTGCTGATGCTTGAAAACACCTGGTATTCCGTGATCTCACCTGAATCGTGCTCATCCATTTTGTGGCGCAACTGGGATAACAAGGAAAAAGCGGCAGAAGCATTAAAACTTACAGCCAGCGACATGCTCGCCCAGCGACTCATCGATGGCATAATCAAAGAACCTGTTGGCGGCGCCCATGTAGCGCCCGAAAAAATGTTCCAGCTTGTCAAGGCCGAAATAAAAAAATACCTTCCAAAACTGCTGGAAATGGATCCTGAAAAAAGGGTGCAGAAAAGGATTGAAAAATTCTGCGCAATGGGCGTTTTTAATGAAGGTTGATACGCTTTCCGTTTAGTCGAATTTTTCGCGGTTATAAAGAAAATCCACGGATCTCACGGAATCTGACAGCTGGAAATGTCCTGTCTGAATCAGGTTGTGCAATTGATACCCGTATATGAAAACTTCATTTCCCCTGGCAGCATATATTTCATTGCCTGCATCCTCATAGCTGATGCACTGAACATCCATTCCTGAAACAAGCGGTACGTTCGAGTTGCTGTTGTAATCATATTCAATCAATCCGGCATCGGTGGCCAGCACGAGGTGATATTCGTCAACAGCGGCGGCATCAGCTGTCAACATGCCAGGCTCCTGGTATCTCATCGTAAGAACACCGTTTTGCAGGTCACAGATAAATATTTTGGTATAACCATTTTCGTTCCCGATTATATAGACTTCATTGCTGTTTTTCCTGATCATGGCTTTTACGTCAATTGAAACGGGAGAAACCTTTAATGGTATGCCACCGGGATTATTATAAATGATCAGGTTCAATGCTCCTCCAAAAATAAATTTCTCAATGGCCAGCAATTTTGTTTCTAACGGAAGTGTCAGGGTGGGAAAGCTACCCTGGTCAGTGGCGGCAAAAAACTGCTGCACTTTTGCTTCATTGTATCCAATGATCTTTTCGTCATGACAGCTTACGTAAATCTTATTCTTATCGCTGCTTAGTCCCCAAAAGCAGGGCGTTCCGCCGGAGGCGCAGTTAGGTTCTTTCCAGCTTATTCCTGCAGTGGTTGTGTTGATGGCATTTAAATCACCGGAATATCCGCCTGCAATGTATAGTTGCTCGTGACGGGTATTCACTGCAGCTCCGGTAAAATCACCGGCCAGTGAAACAAATTGCACAGGTGATCCGCCCGTATCAGCTTTGTAAACATTAGTGCCTCCACCCTGATTACAGGAAATAAAAACACTTACAAGATTGCGGGGCAATTCGGAAATATAAACGCTCCTGTATTCCCTGACGTCAGTTTCTCCGTCAGCTGCGAAAATTAAAAGGTTATAATTGCCGGTAGGGATTTCCACATTATTGATCACATATAAAAAATCAACCTGGTAGTCAGTAAGGCCCGCTGTAAACGACTTGACAGGCAGCACAGGTGTAAAAGAAGAATTCACCAGCGAACAGGTCAGCTTGCTGATTCCCTCATCATCATGAACTGAGGCGGTCACATGAATGGTATCTCCATTGGCATAAGCGGCTGAAACGGGAGGTGAAAAAAAAGTAATTTGAGGAGGATCAGATTTTTCCTTTTTGCAAGAAACCAATCCGCATATAAGGATAAAAATAGAGGAACAGCTGAAAAGAAGCGATCTGCACATCAATAAGGCACGTTATTTTGGAGGTTTAAAGTTACAAAAAAAATCTATCTTTGAGCTTGGCGATCAAGCCTGCAGCCCGCTTTGAATATGGTACAACTGTCTCTTTCTCCTTTGGGTTCATCAGTGCTGAGCACAGTCATTTATTTCAGCCTGTTCAAACATCCTGTTACGATTGCTGAACTGTCAGCTTATTGTCATTTCCTGAAAGCATCGGATGAAGAGGTGATTGAAGCCGTAAGACAATTGCAGCAGGACGGCCTGCTTGAAAGCGACAATGGATATTATTTCCTGCCAGGCGAATCAGCCAATATCAACAGACGTATCAGGGGCGAAGCGCGTGCTCCGGGTTTTATTAAGAAGGCAAAATCGTATTCCTCACTCATTGCCTTATTTCCTTTTGTAAGAGCAGTATTCATTTCAGGCTCCTTGTCAAAAGGCTATATGGATGAAAAGTCCGACATTGACTATTTTATTATCACCGAACCAAAACGGCTATGGTTGTGCCGTACGTTGCTGGTGCTTTATAAGAAGCTTATATTATTAAATTCTCACAAGCATTTTTGTGTGAATTATTTTATTGATTCGGCCAATCTCGAGATTCCGGATAAAAATATTTTTACCGCCACTGAACTGGTGTTTATTTTGCCGATGTACAACGGAGAACTTTACAGGCGGTTCAGGAAAACTAACCGCTGGACGGGTGATTTTTATCCGAATCTTCACAATGAAAAAAGAGCGGTGCCACTGGACTTTTTTGAACATGGATTCAGGAATTTACTGGAATATTTGTTTAAAGGATCTTTTGGAGAGATGCTGGACGAGTGGTGCTTCAGGACCACCATCAGGTACTGGAAAAAAAAATTCAGGGACTTTGATGAATCTGTTTTTGACATGGAGCTTCGTTCAAAAAAAAATGTCTCCAAGCATCATCCGCAGGGTTACCAGCGTAAAATCCTGACGATGTATGAAAACAGGCTGAATCAGATTGAACATACTTATGGCATCCGGTTCTGCCACGACATGAAACTAACAGAAACTGAAATGCTGTAATCCCTTTTTCCGGTGCGTATATTATTTACACATTCTTATTTCCTTCGCTTTGATCCAAAGCAGTGGAAACAACAGCAGCCTTATCCGCCATTGGGAACCATACAGGCTGCGGCGGTATTGCGCCAGGCCGGGCATGAAGTTTTTTTACATGATGTGATGTTTGAGCAGCATGCCGGAAGCATCATTCCTGTATTGAAAAATGCAAAACCTGAAGTGGTAGTTATCTATGACGATGGATTCAACTACCTCACCAAGATGTGCCTCACCAACATGCGTGAAGCCGCTTTTACCATGTGCGGTAGCGCTGCTGAGGATGGATGTAAAGTGGTGGTATGCAGCTCCGATGCTACCGACCATTATGAAAAATACCTGGACCGTGGCGCCGGTTATGTGATAACCGGCGAAGGGGAGCAGACTTTGCTTGAATTAACTGGCGGCCTGGAGCAAAAGAAAAGCGTGGAGCTGCTCAATGGGCTGGTGTTCAGAAAGGAAGATAAAACAGTTGTAAATCCCTCACGACCTGTCATGCGCGACCTGGATTCGCTGCCTCTTCCTGCCTGGGATCTCATTGATTTCAAAACTTACAGGAAGGCCTGGATGAAGAGCATGGGCTACTTCTCGCTTAACATGAACACCACCAGGGGTTGCCCTTTCCACTGCAACTGGTGTGCAAAGCCCATTTACGGTAACCGTTATAATTCAAGGTCTCCGGAGCATGTCATGCGTGAGATCAGGCTGCTGAAAAAGACAGCCTCCATGGATCACATCTGGTTCTGCGACGATATCTTTGGCCTGAAACCGGGATGGGTAAATGCTTTTGCAGATCTTGTCGAAAAAGAAAAACCAGGGTTCACATTCAAAATACAGTCCAGGGTTGACCTCCTGCTCCAGGAGAACAACATTGCAGCGCTTGCACGGTCAGGATGCAGGGATGTCTGGGTTGGCGCCGAAAGCGGATCACAGAAAATACTCGACTCCATGGAAAAGGGCACGACGGTGGCACAGATATACGAAGCCACAAAACTGCTTAAAAAACATGGCATCAGGCCGTCATTCTTTTTGCAATTCGGCTACCCTGGTGAAACCCGGGAGGACATTGATAAAACGATCAGCATGGTGATGGAACTGCTGCCGCATGATATCGGAGTCAGCATTTCTTATCCTTTGCCCGGCACCAAATTTTATGAAACGGTAAAATCCCAACTTAAAGAAAAATCGAACTGGACACATTCCGATGAACTTATGCTGATGTTCCGGAATAATTATCCTGCTTCATTTTATAAAGCATTGCACCGCTACATTCATAAAAGTTACCGCGCTGCCCAGGGAATGCTGGAGTTGAAGTCGCTGCTGTCTAACCCGGCATCCATTAACGCCCTGTCGCTGAAACGGATCGGATCACTGCCTTTCTATACTAGTGGAAAATATTACCAGCGGATGAAAATGAAAACACATGAATCCGTTGTTGAAAAATCCGGTCAGCAATGAAAACTGATGAGCTCATTACTGCAACACCGTTCGATCGGGCAGCTGAAAATTATGACAGGGAATTCACTTCCTCTCCAATAGGACTGTTCCAAAGAAAGCGTGTACATCATTTTCTGGAAAAAATCCTGGACGGATCATCTTCGCTGAAGATACTCGAGATCAATTGCGGGACAGGTGAAGATGCCATCTGGCTAGCCAGGAAGGGACATGAGGTAATGGCAACGGATGCATCAGCCGGAATGATTGATGCTGCAGTTAAAAAATGTACCAGAGAACAAAAAAAGTTAAACATTGCTTTTCAGGCAATCCCTTTCGGTAATCTTTTGAATGAGCTTCAGGGAAACCGTTATGATATTGTTTTTTCTGATTTTGGGGGATTGAATTGTATCGACCAGGAGGAAATGAAAAAGCTAGCAGGTGATATACGTAAGCTGCTCAGGCCTGGCGGAAAATTCGTTGCCGTGATCATGGGACGCAAATGCATTTGGGAAACGGGCTATTTTATGGTGAAGGGAAAGTGGAAACAGGCTTTCAGGAGACTTGGAAAGCATGCTGTTACAGCCTCTGTAGGATCAGCCTTCCAGCACACCTGGTATTTTTCTCCATCTGAAGTGAATAAGTTTTTTGGTAAGGACATGGTCCGGGTTATGATAAAACCCATCGGCTTTGCATTGCCTCCTTCCTACCTGGGGAAATTTTTTAATAGCAGGTCAACCCTGTTGTCGATGCTAAACAGCATGGAGCGTGGATCAGGTTTTTCGTTTCTGGCAGATTTCTCCGATCATTATTTTATAGTCCTGGAAAAGAAAAATAATAATCAGGAAATCTAAACCAGGGTTTCTGTGTAATTTCACCAGATGCAGATACTGTTTACACATGGATATTTTTTGGCTGAAGATGCCAGGGAACTGGAGATCATGAAGCCTTATGTCCCCCTGGGAATCCTCTATCTGTCGGCATATTGTGAAGAGAACGGATATGACAACGAAGTTTTCGACAGCACCTTTTCGACTTTTGAAATGCTCAGTGAACAGTTGCTTCAGAAAAAACCGGATGTAGTAGGGATTTACACCAACCTGATGACGAAGCTCAACGTGTTGAAAATTATCAGGATGATAAAAGACAACGAAACGTTAAAAAAAACAAAGGTTGTTTTGGGTGGTCCTGAAGTCCGTAATCATGCAAAAAATTTTCTTGACTACGGAGCAGACGTCGTAGTGGTTGGAGAGGGAGAAAAAACTTTTCTGGAACTCGTCAGGTATTTTGAAGGAAAGACCAGCGATATCAAAAGCATAAGCGGCATAGTTTACAGGGGCGAAAACGGAAACATCATAACAAATTCAGAACGGGAAAAAATCCGGGACATCGATACGCTTCCGATACCAAACAGAAAAAAGGTAAACCTCCGGCTATATTTTGACGCATGGAAAAAAAGCCATGGAGAAAGCGCCATTTCCGTGAGCACCATGCGCGGTTGTCCTTACACCTGTAAATGGTGCAGCAGGGCCGTTTACGGGCAGTCATACCGTCGCCGGAGCGCAGCACTGGTCGTTGATGAGCTTGCACATATTCAGGCTTCCTATGATGTGGATACGGTATGGTTTGTTGACGATGTATTTACCATCTCTCATAAATGGCTTGCCGAATTCAGTGAAGAAATTCAAAAAAGAAAAATCAGGTTGCGTTATGAATGCATTACCCGCGCCGACAGGATGAATGAAAGCGTGATCAGCCTGTTGAGGCAAAGCGGATGCTTTCGTGTATGGATTGGCGCAGAAAGCGGTTCACAGCGTGTTATTGACGCCATGGACCGCCGCGTACAGGTGGAACAGGTAAGGGAGATGATCCGTGCTGCACGCCGGGCGGGTTTGCAGGCCGGAACTTTTATTATGGTCGGTTATCCCGGCGAAACAGAAGAGGACCTGAAAGAAACCATCAGGCATTTAAAGGACGCCGATCCTGATTTATATACCATCACAGTTGCCTATCCGATCAAGGGAACTCCGTTATATGCTGAAGTGGAGGACCGGTTTATCAGTCAGTTGCCCTGGGAAAGCTCAACCGACAGAATGATTGATTTCAAAAGGACTTTTTCAAGGAAGTATTACGATCATGCCATCCGCTGGATCTATAATGAAATTGCCATACATAAATCAGGGAAAATTAAAATAGGCTCATTCAGGAAGATCATCGTGCATAAAATCAAATCGATGATTTCAAGAAACCTGATGAGGTGGGAAAAAGCAACGGGTTAAAAAAAATCAGTATTCCCACATATCATCTTCCATGCTGATAATTTCCTTTTTGATCCTTTCTGCTTCGAGTACGGCATTGATTGGACTCGTCTGGTAATCTTCTATCCGCCTGTTGAATTCATTGGACTCCTTGATGATTTTGCTGTTAAACATCCGCTTGATAAAAATATCGTCAAACGATCGCCGTTCAGCATCATTTTGTCTGTTAAATACAAAATTATTGCAAAGCCACCGCCTGGCTTCAGGATAGTAAAACCAGCATACAGGAACAGGGCTTGAATCTTCCCTGATGTTTCCCTGGTCGTCAAGATCATAAATCAAAGGGGCAATTCCGATGATTCTTGTTTCAAAAACACTTCGTTGCTTATCGAAAAAAACATCTTCTTTAATCCTGTACTGAACGATGTACTGAAACTGAAATTCTTTTTCAATGACGGTATCTTTTACGATGTCAGGATTGTCCGGATCAACCGGAACCTGGATGGAGTCACTCCCTGCACCGCCATGTCTTTTGAATTCTTCCCAGGTCATGGACCTTGAAAATTCATCATCGATGGGATCATACGCTGTCAGTCCGCCTCCTGCAACAGCATCATAAAGCACATCCATCAGGTTTTTAAGTTCCCTGCTGTCAGCATGCGCCGGATAGTTAAGCGGTATATTAATTTTTTCATTCAGGTCTATTACACGCCAGATCCTGCGGCACCAGAATACATCCGCTTCCCGCAGACAGGTTAATTCAGGGGGCCTGATAAATCCTGCGCTATCCGGCCTGATGCCGGGCTGACCGTCTGATTCAGACCATGCAATTAATAAAATAAAAAAAGCATTTTTAAAAGGCAGGTTCATTAAATCCGTAAACGGATAAATACCTTATACTCGTATGAAAAGGTATTGCCGGAAATAAAAAAAACCGGATTGCCAGTAAATAAAAACGCCCCTTCTATACGAAGAGGCGTTTTTTATTCTTATCAGGAGAATTAATATTCCCACATATCATGCTCAAGATTGATGATATCATTTTTTATTCTTTCGGCTTCGAGCAACGCATCCATCGGATTGGTCTTGTAATCTTCGATACGCCTGTTGTATTCGTTCGATTCCTTAATGATATAACTGTTGAACAAACGCTTCATAAAGATGTCGTCAAAGGTTCTCCTTTCAGCATCATTCTGCCTGTTAAACACTTCATTATTGGAGAGCACTTTCCTTGTTTCAGGAAAATAAAACCAGCATACAGGAATAGGCTTTGAATTCTCCCGGATATTGCCCTGATCATCCAGGTCATAGATAAGCGGAGCCAGACCGATGATCCTGGTTTCAATAACTGAGCGCTGCTTATCAAAAAACACATCTTCTTTCACCCTGTACTGCACGATATACTGGAACTGGAATTCTTTGGCAATTACAGTATCCATGGTAATATCAGGGTTGTTCGGGTCGATGGGAATCTGAACAGTATCCACCTTGGCGCCACCATGCTTGTTAAATTCTTCAAGTGTCATGGGCTTGGTAAATTCATCATCAATCGGGTCGTAAGCAGTCAGGGTTCCTTCACTGACTGCATCAAACAGGATATCCATTAAGCTCTTCCTGTCCTTGGTATCATCATGGGACGGGTACTTTAAAGGAACGTTGATTTTTTCCCTCAAATCAATTACCCTCCAGATTCTCCTGGCCCACATGATATCAGCTTCACGGAGATAGCATAAAGGCGTAACTCGTCTCAACGGAGTATGTTCTTTAATATAAACTCCATCAAGCACATTTTGCGCATTTACTTGCGGAATAAATCCGCAGGCCAGCAAGCAAAAAATCAAGATTACCTTTTTCATTTGATATCCTCTTTTAGTATTAGCGTTTATTGCAGTGTAAACGAAATGGCGCCCAGCGATCTTGTTTTGCCATCCGGCCCCACTGCCTTTATGTTTTCAAATACCACTTTTGTTCCTGCCGTTGCAGACTGAAGCATTTCCTTCATCTGTGGCGTAATCAGGTTATTTGTGCTTTCCAGGTTGATCGGATCTTTACCTTTCCGCTGCATGTACATGGAAAACTTGGTAACACTGAATTTAAGGTCAAACGCAAAATTCTCCAGCACTGCAAATACCGATGGCTGTGCAGCCAGTGTATTCTTATTCATGGGACCGCCTTTTGAATTGGCGATCATTCCAACAGGATCAGGAATATTTTTAATCCTGAATTTCATGGTACCCATGGTTCTGTTCCTGCCATCGAAGTCAGCATTTACTGTTAACGTAGCTTCGCCCGGAGTTGTTACCTTGGCAAGAAAATCTGAGCTTCCTTTGCTTTGAGGATCTCTTGACAATACTGCCCCTCCACCGGCTATTGATGGTTTTACCTTTTCATTTGGTACTCCGGGAACTGATATGGAGATCGGGTTATCAACGCCGATATAAAGAACATTCATTTTAGTCGGAGACACTACCGCTGCAGGTGGAGCTGCAATGTATTCAGACTCAAACTTATACTCGTCAAAGGTATTATCCGGCTTCTTAACCTTTATAACACCTCCCCATTTCTTAAGACCTGAGCTGCCCGGACGGTCGGTATATTTACCCATACCGGATTCAACCGGAATTACCCTGCCACCAACGCTGATTTCAGGACTTGATGTTTCATTCACTGCTGCCAGGAACACATCGGCCTTATATTCATCACCAACGAATACATAGCTTGTAGGAGCTATGACCTTTGGTTCAAGCTTTGAAAATTTAAAGTCCATCCTGTTAATGTTGGTCAGGAGGTGAGTGGTTACTTCTGCTTCTGCATTCTTTACGTCAGATTGCATTTTGGTGAGCAGTGCTACGGATGCCACTACGGGATTATGATAGAATGTCGCCATTTCCCAGGTCTTCCGTCCTTCGACCACGCGTTTTGGATCGGGATCTTTTGTATTGAGCAGTTCATCGAAGCGTTTGGTAAACAACGGAACATCTTTCGGATCAAGGATTTTAAGTACTGCCTGTTTGTATTCATCCAGTCGTTTGCGAAGCGCGCTGGCCAGGTGTCCTTTTCCATCCTGCTCGCTGCCCACCATTAACTCCGTCGGCGTATCATAATCATCCATTTTCTGCATTTCCCGAAGTTCCGGAACCTTTTCAGTGGGATCCAAACCGTCGGCTTTAACAACAAGTTGTTTTTTAATGCCTCCCATGTAGTTAACCAGGGAGTCAGAAAGCACTTTTACTTTCATAGCCCTGTCGTAATGTATTTGTGTTTTTGCCTGGTCTGTTTTCATAGCCAGTTCAAATGCACTGTATGTTTGTTTATTTCTGTCAGTCAGATTTTCATTTGACTTTTCCACGCTGTCATTGATCGTAACAAAGGCTTGAATAATTTCTTTGTTAATGTTCAATGCAAGCAGGGCCGTCAATACAAGGTACATCATCCCGATCATTCGTTGTCTCGGGCTTAATTTCGCGCCTGCCATATTTATTTAAAAGTTTTGGTTAGTTGGTAATAGGTTAATTGGGCTTTTCAAATCAGGCTCTCGGAGCTCCGGTGTTCATGGCCGACAACATGTTTCCATAAATGGTATTGAGTGACTGGAGGTTCTTAGCCAGCTTGTTGACTTCTTCTTTATACTTTTTGGTATCTTCAACGGATGCGTTGAGGCTTGCCATCATCTGGTTGATTCCCTCATAGAATTTCGTTGTTTCTTTCAGGTGTGTATTGGAATCACGCAACTGCAATTCATACACAGAGTTCAATGCAGCCAGGTTCTTTCCGGCATTCTGCACCTGCTCATTATAAACCTTTACATCACCTGAAGCTGTTGCAAGCTGGTTCATGGCATCTGCAGCCTTGTTATAGCTTAATGAAAGATCGCTGACTGATTTGCTGGCGCCTTTTACATTTTTCAGGTAATCTTCAGTGGCAACTGATGCATCTGATAAATTCGAAAGCTTGGAAGTATTCTCACCCAGTGTTTTTAAGCCGGTACCCAGGCTTTGAATAAGCTCCGGTCCGATCTTGGCATCTGCCAGTAATTTATCAAGGTGTTGTGCAACTGCATCAGGTTTTTTTCTATCTTCTTTTTTATGATTCGGATCGTGCATTCCCGCCAGTTCAGGATAAACCAATGACCAATCCACTTCTTCATGCGGTGGTTCAAAAGCGGAGAAAAAGAAAATTACTGCTTCGGTAAGAAGACCAACGGTAAGAAACGTTCCGGCTAAGGGCCAGTGCTGGATTTTAAATAACGCTCCCACAATTACGATTGATGCTCCCCATCCGTACAATTTTGCCATAAATTGTTTAAAAGTCTTACCTTGGGTTAATTCTGTTAAGCCCATAATTTTAAAATAGTTTTAATTGGTTAGTAATATTGATTGTTAGTTGTGTTTTCTCCAGGAAAAATCCTGCTCTTAGAAGTCAGCTTTGTCCCGGCCCATAAACGACATGACACAGCGGAATCCCACATAGCATTTTGAAGTATCCTGATACTCATAAGAACGTGTACCGGTTTGCAGGAAGTAACCTACATCTTTCCATGAACCACCACGGATCACTTTTCTCTTCATGACAGGGGGATCTGAATCCTTTGCTTCATAAGTATAATCGGGGTTAAGGTCATGCGAAAAATTATAAGCAGATTCATCATAAGCATTACTTGTCCATTCTGATACATTACCGGCCATGTTATACAAGCCATACTCATTGGGCCAGTATGATGTCACTTTTACGGCATAAAAACCGCCGTCATCCATGTAGTTACCGCGCATGGGCTTAAAGTTTCCAAGGAAACAGCCACGGCTGTTACGGATATAAGGACCGCCCCATGGATAAGGTGACAGGTCAAAACGTCCGCGGGCAGCATATTCCCACTCAGATTCGGTGGGCAGCCTGAAATCCTGAACAAATGTTTCTCCGTTCTCCATCAGGAAGCTGTTAAAGAGCTGTGTCCTCCATATGCAGAATGCACGTGCCTGTTTCCAGTTTACGCCTACAACAGGATAGTCGTCATAGGATGGATGCCAGAAGTACATATTGGTAATGGGATCATTAAATGAATAGGAGAAGTCATGGATCCACGCTAACGTATCAGGATACACATTGATCACATCTTTTTTGATAAATACGGAACGATCTGTTTTACCCTGTTCCCTGTTGATGCGCTGTGCTGCTTCCTGCAGGTCAATCCAGTAATATTCGAAATTCATTTTACGGGCATCAATTTCTTTTCTCCTGTAATATCTTTCACTTTCGGGCAGATAAAGTTCAGCCAGGGTTTCTACATTCTGCTCATCTTCCCACTTGATTTTCCTTCTCCAGTTGATGCGCTCACCGTATTCACCTTCTTCAATCAGGTGCTCGCCGCCAATGAGCCTGTGTGCCAGTGAATCACGGACCCACTCCACAAACTGACGGTATTCATTATTGGAGATTTCTGTATCATCCATGTAAAATGCATGAACTGAAACCGTCCTGCTTTGTGCCACCGATGCATAAGGCACATCCTGATCACTGGGGCCCATGTTGTAGGCTCCTGAGGGAATATAGACCATCCCGTAAGGATCTGGCTGGTACCATCTTTCCCGGTTCTGGGCGCCGACCAACTGTCCCCGGTTACCGCCTCCGCAACTGCTGAAGACAAGGGCGATAAATGCCGGAATAAAGATCTTTTTCATGACTCAGTGATTTAGTTTTGCTGTAAGTGCTTTTTTTAATGACTGTAATAGTAACGGGAAAGCTGATAGGTGCACATTTTATACTATTTCCGGTTTAGCTTCAGGTAAACGATCTAAGCAAAAATATGTTACTTGAACGCCACTATTAGTTAATTATTAAAGGAATCTTACGTTTTTGATCGGATAGCTCTTCTTTTTGGTGATTTTGTAGCAGTAACCCAGCATAATCTCATGGCTTCCGCTGCTATGTGATTTGATATCAGAGGTAGTCATGTCGTACGAATAGCCTAAACGAAGGCCTTTGAAAATGTTTAAACCGGCCATTAAAACAACGGCATCTTCAAGTCTGTAAGATGCCCCGATCCAAAAAATATCTTTAATGTGCACATTTGCATTGATATCGAACTGGGTGCTGGTTCCATCAGATTTTACAAATACACTTGGCTTCAAAGCAAGCGAAGGGGATAGCTGAAAGCTGTATCCGCCCTGGAGGTAATAGTGTCTTTTTGAAGTTGACTCGGCATTGCCGAACTTAATTTTATTCTCAATCAGGTGGGAAGAAGAAAGACCCACATATGCCTTGGAAGAGCTGTAGTACAAACCGGCGCCCAGATCAGGAAATGCAGAACCGCTTACAGAACCCAGCGGTATGGAAGGGTCATTCGGGTCATTGTAAATAAAATCCCCGTCCAGGGTTTTTTGCAAATAGCCTATATCCACACCTATTCCCAGCTTTCCGGTATTTCCAACAGGAAAATGATACGCTACAGCCAGCTTGGCCTGAAGCGTGTTTTCAAATCCCAGCTTATCAGTGGCAACGGACAATCCCAAACCAAATTTGCCAAGCGGTGCTTCCACACCAAACACGCCTGTTTTTGGCGCTCCTTCAAAACCAACCCATTGTGTCCTGTAGATCAGGGTTGCACAGATGGCATCATTGCTCCCGGCTACCGCGGCATTCGTGTAAAGACGGTTGAACATATTCTGACTAAACTGGGGATCCTGCTGACCAAAAGATGAAGTTGCAAAGGAAATTACTATAAGAACAGTAAATAGTCTTTTCATAGAGGTTGGGTTTGGAAATAAGTCTTTAAAGTCTAAGTTGTAAAAATTGGTCGGTAAAGAAAATAAAAAATCAAATAAAAACAAAATATTAAAAATTTGATTTCGGACATCAGTATAGGCAAATCAACAAATTAACGGCATGAAGATAAAATTATATTTGGTGATACGAAAGAATAATTTCAGGAAATTTTTTGGAACGTCTGCCACCATCTTTCAGGCAATTCATCATTGCAGGCCAGCTGGTAATCCTTATAGGAACAGGGGATGTAAATCTGCCTGCTTTGCAGGTTTTTTCCCTCAGGCATTGCGAACTCCATCCACCACTTATCGCTTTTTTTGCTTTTCAGAAATATGAGCTCTCTGTCATTGCCTGAAACCGTTACACGATAGGTAACGAATGAATTTTTTCCCGGTGCAGGAAGGTCTTTTTTCCTGTTTGTGAATCCCTCTAAAAAGTACCAGACCATCTGTGCCATCAGCGATACAGTCTGATGATCCCTGTCTTTGCCCGGGTTAAATTCGTATAGCCCCAGTCCGTTCATTTTATCGCTCATGCCTGCATACATCATCAGCTGACAGGCCTCTTCACCGTTAAATCCATTGGGAGAGGGTGACGATCCGGCTGGTGAATCACTGTACCGGATCGCTGAAAGATCAAATGACAGCAGGTCTGCATTCCTGATCACAGGCTCCATTTCGGAAAGATCTGTTTTGACCGCACCAAGCCGGTATGTATCAAAATAAAGGCGGCTCATCATGTCTACAGCCTGCTGCCCTACGAAGTAAGTCTGATAACCAATACAGCTGAAGTTAAAGAGAAAATTGGGTTTCTGAAGGATGATTTTTCCCAGATAAGAATGAGAATTCAGCTCTTCCTCAGGTTTTCCAAGGTCAAACCTGCTGTCGATTGCAGCCATGTTTATCACCTGGCTCAGGTTCTTGTAAGCAAGATAATGTGCAAAGGTCAGGTCCTGGCTTCCCCCGATAATAACGGGTATGATCTTCAGGCTGACGAGGTCAGCAATAATCGAGGCCAGTCCAAAATAGGTATCCTCCTTTGTTTTTCCGGGTTTCAGATCGCCCAGGTCAGCTATCCGGCAAACGCCGTCGTGCTTCTTCAGCTTATACAGCTGTGTCCTGAACGCATCGGCCGCTCCATCGCCAGGATAGTATTCAAAAGCGCCGCGGGTTTCATTCACACCAATTAAGGCGACATCAATTTCCCTGAGTTCTTCTGCAAAAGGGCCCGTTACCAGATGCTTTCCCAGACTGTCATCATCCAGGGGAAGGAGCTTCTCACTTTCCCTGTCAACAGGCACCAGGTATTCATTGAACTGCATGTAAAAATCAGCTGTTTATTCGGCTTTTTTGCGACGCGTAAAGTTACCTTTTCTTCCTTTGGAAGGAACAAAATTCTTTTCCATCTCCAGGCATTCTTCCAGGGTAAGGGATTTTGGATCTTTATCTTTTGGAATCCTGATGTTTTTCTTGCCAAATGCAAGATAGGGTCCCCAGCGGCCATTGAGTATTTTAATGTCCGGGTTCTCAGGGAACAGCTTGATCACTTTGTCAATGTCAGCCTGCCTTTTAGTCTTAATGATTTCAGTGGCCCGCTCCAGATTTACAGTATAGGGATCATCCGTTTTCGGCAGCGAATAAAAAGCTCCCTTGTGCTTGGCATAAGGTCCGAAACGGCCAATGGCTATTATCACGTCTTCTTCTTCAAAAGCGCCAATGTTCCTGGGAAGCTTAAACAGCTCCAGCGCCTCTTCCAGGGTAATTGTCTCCAGCCGCTGGCCCTGCCTGAGACTGGCAAACTGGGGCTTGTCGTCATTCTCATCCACACGCATCTGGACAATGGGTCCAAACCGGCCTATGCGTGCCGTAATGTTTCTGCCCGAAGCAGGATCGATTCCAAGGAACCGCTCGCCGGTAGCTCTTTCCGAATGCTGCTCGGTCTGCACTACATCCTTATGGAATGGCTTGTAAAAATTGCGGATCATTACATTCCAGACCTTTAATCCCTGTGCTATTTCGTCGAACTCTTTCTCCACCTTGGCAGTGAAATTAAAGTCGAGTACGTCCTTAAAATTCTCCACTAAAAAGTCATTAACAACCACGCCGATATCCGTCGGAAAAAGCTTGGATTTTTCAGCGCCTGTGGTTTCCGTTTTGGTTTCAGCTGTTACTTTATTCTTTTTCAGCTTAATTACCTGGAAACCTCGCTCCCTTCCCGGCCTGTCCTCTTTTACCACATAGCCTCGCTTCTGAACTGTTGATATGGTAGGCGCATAGGTTGAAGGTCGCCCGATGCCAAGCTCTTCCAGCTTCTTTACAAGACTTGCCTCCGTATATCTGGCAGGAGGATAGGTAAACCGCTCAGTGGCAAGCATTTCATCAAGCTGCAATTCCTGACCAACTTTTAATGGGGGGAGCAGGCCTTCCTTGGTTTCATCATCTTCCTCATCACTTGATTCAATATATACAGTGAGGAAACCGTCAAATTTGATTACTTCACCTGTTGCCGTAAATGTTTCAGGACCTGCAGAAGTGGAAACCGTTGCAACTGTTTTCTCCAATACAGCATCGCTCATCTGGGAGGCAATGGCCCTTTTCCAGATCAGTTCATACAGGCGGCGTTCATTGTTTTCTCCTTCCACGGTAGGATTTTCGAAATAAGTAGGACGAATGGCCTCATGGGCTTCCTGTGCCGAAGCTGATTTGGTTTTATACTGCTTTGGATTCACATATTTCTCACCGAAAGTTTTCCTGATCTCCTGTTCTGCCGCTTTCAAAGCTGTTTCAGATAAGTTGACCGAATCGGTTCTCATATAGGTGATCTTTCCGGCTTCATACAGCTTCTGAGCAACCACCATGGTCTGTGCAACTGAAAATCCAAGCTTGCGGCTGGCTTCCTGCTGCAGGGTTGAAGTCGTAAATGGTGCCGCAGGAGAGCGTTTACCTGGTTTTGTTTCAATATCCTTAATTTTGAATATGGCTCCCGCATTCTTCTTAAGAAAATCTTCCGCTTCTGCAGCTGTATTAAACCGTGTTCCAAGTTCCGATTTCAGCAGTGTTTTATTTCCTTTCTGATCGGTAACAATAAAATTGGCTACAACCTTAAAGGATGCTTTGGTTTTATGCGCTTCAACTTCCCTTTCTCTTTCCACAATCAGCCTGACAGCAACTGACTGCACGCGTCCTGCAGAGAGCGAAGGTTTGACTTTTTTCCAAAGTATGGGTGACAATTCAAAGCCAACAAGCCTGTCGAGGATCCTGCGTGCCTGCTGGGCATCCACCAGGTTTTTATCAATTTCGCGCGGGTTTTTTATTGCTTCGGTTATAGCGGATTTAGTGATCTCATGAAAAACAATCCTCCGTGTTTTGTTCAGCTGCAGGTTAAGCGTTTCAAACAGGTGCCATGAAATGGCTTCTCCTTCACGGTCCTCATCAGTGGCCAACCAGACCATTTTTGCCTTCTTCGATAATTTCGTGAGCTCCTTTATTACCTCCACTTTATCTTCACTGATTTCATACGTCGGTGCAAACCCGTTTTCAATGTCAATGGCATTGTTCTTTTTGGCAAGATCACGCACATGGCCGTAGCTGGACTTTACAATAAAATCTTTGCCCAAAAAGCCTTCGATGGTTTTGGCTTTGGCTGGTGACTCAACAATGACAAGGTTTTCAGACATGCTAGGTTTGGCTTGGTTAGGAATTGCAATGAATAGCGCGATCTACTTCGGGGCGCAAAATAAAACATTTAATCTGCTATCTTCAAAAAATATTATTTCAACCGGTAACACCGTGTCAATTTGTCACTGAGCTATTTTTCCCTAATTTTGAGAAAAATTTTGAAGCGTGAATCAGACAAAAATTATTGATGAATCGAGGCAGGGAGAAGTGCTTGACATGAAAACTGCTGTCGGCCAGGAGGGACTAAAGTTTTTTATTGAATCTTATGGTTGTGCGATGAATTTCTCAGACAGCGAGATTGTTGCATCGATATTAATCAACAATGGTTTAAGCATAACAACCGATATTACCAATGCAGATGTAATTTTTGTAAACACCTGTGCCATCCGTGAAAATGCAGAGCAGCGTGTAAGAACAAGGCTGGCCGATTTTAAGAAGCTGAAAAAAAAGAACCCCGGGCTGATGGTTGGTGTGCTGGGCTGTATGGCTGAACGACTTAAGTCGAAGCTGCTGGAAGAAGAAAAGCTGGTTGACCTGGTGGTCGGACCTGATGCTTACCGTGATCTTCCTTCTTTAATTGAACAGGTTGAAGCAGGTGATAAAGCGGTCAATGTGCTGTTGTCGAAAGATGAAACTTATGCCGACATCACCCCAGTCAGGTTAGCCGGCAATGGTATTTCTGCCTTCATCAGCATTACCAGGGGATGCGATAACATGTGCTCCTTTTGTGTGGTGCCATTTACAAGAGGACGTGAGCGAAGCCGCGAACCGGAAACAATCGTTGAAGAAGCAAGGCAATTGTTCCGGGATGGATACAGGGAGGTTACCCTGCTTGGGCAGAATGTGGATTCATATCACTGGACGGGCGGAGGATTAAAAAAAGAATCCCTGTCAACGGAAGAACTAATGCATGCTGTAACTTTTGCACAGCTGCTCGAAATGGTTGCACAGGTTTCGCCATTATTAAGAGTGCGCTTTTCCACTTCAAATCCAAGGGATATGACTGATGATGTGCTTCATACCATTGCCCGTAATGACAATATTTGCAACTATATTCACCTGCCTGTTCAATCGGGAAACAACAGAATGCTCGAACTGATGAACCGGGGTTATACAAGGGAGTGGTATATGAAGCGCATTGAAACAATTAGGAATATTATTCCGGACTGCGGGCTGTCAACCGATATTATAGCGGGATTTTGTTCAGAAACGGAAGAAGAGCATAAAGAGACCTTATCATTGATGGAATGGGTTGGATACGATTTCGGATACCTCTTTAAATATTCAGAACGTCCAAAGACGTTAGCTGAACGAAAATACAAGGATGATATCCCCGAAGAGGTAAAATCAAGAAGATTACAGGAAATCATTGATTTACAACAAAAGCAGTCTGCCATTCGGACAAAGGCCGGAATAAATAAAGTGCATCGGGTGTTGGTGGAGGGAATTTCCAAAAAATCGAAAGAATTCGCTTCTGGCCGAAACCCACAGAATACCGTTGTTGTTTTTCCAAAAGGCAACTGGAAGCCAGGCGATTATGTGAATGTTCATGTGACTTCCTGTACGACTGCAACCCTTATTGGTGAAAGCATTTCATAACTTTATCAGCAGATGACTATTCAGGAAATAAAGAACAGGTTTGGCATCATGGGGAATTCCCCACTGCTTGAGCGCGCCATTGACGTAGCCAGGCAGGTGGCAGCCACCGACCTGAGCGTGCTCGTTTCGGGGGAAAGTGGTACCGGAAAAGAGGTATTTCCACAGATCATTCACCAGCTAAGCTCACGCAAACATGGTCAGTATATAGCCGTTAACTGCGGTGCAATCCCGGAAGGGACCATTGATTCAGAGCTGTTTGGTCATGAAAAAGGATCATTTACCGGTGCACATGAAGCACGCAAAGGCTATTTTGAAGTGGCAAACGGAGGAACCATCTTCCTGGATGAAGTTGCAGAATTGCCGTTGCAGACACAGGTGCGGCTGTTGCGTGTGCTGGAATCAGGGGAGTTTATTAAAGTGGGTTCATCAAAAATGATTAAGACTGATGTCAGGATCGTAGCTGCAACTAACATCCAGATTCCTGAGGCCATCCGCAAGAATAAGTTCAGGGAAGATCTTTATTACAGGCTCAATACTGTTCCCATTGCCATGCCTCCGCTACGCGACAGGAAAGAAGACATCCTTTTATTATTCCGCAAATTTGCAAGTGATTTCGCCGATAAATACAGGATGCCTGCACTCCAGCTGCAGCCTGAAGCGCAGACGCTGCTTTCAGAGTATCGCTGGCCGGGAAATGTCAGACAGCTTAAGAATGTTACTGAACAACTTTCCATCCTTGAACAGCAGAAAGAAATTACAGCAACAACACTTTTAAAATACCTTCCGCAGGATTCATTCAGCAACCTGCCGGTTTTACTCAGGGAAGATCATAAAGGCGGAGATTTCAGTGAACGCGACCTGCTTTACAAGGTCCTGTTTGATATGAAAAAAGACATCCACGACCTGAAGCAGCTGGTGGGCGGAATTATTCAGCATGCTGGAAATAATGATGAATTCAGGGAATCGAATGAAATGCTCATCAATAAAATTTATGGGGAGATGAACCCCGAACCGGTGAACCTGGAAGGCGGCATGGTGCTGCAGCGACCTGCAGAAGTTTCGCATGTAGCCAACCTGCAGCCCGTAAACAATGTGGGCGGACCCCAGCATGCAAATGCTGAGGTGGTGGAAGAATCATTATCCATTGAGGAAAGAGAAAAAGAGCTGATTAAAAAAGCGCTTATAAAATACAGGGGTAAACGTAAATATGCCGCCCGCGACCTTGGAATTTCTGAAAGAACCCTTTACCGGAAAATTAACGAATACGGTATCCGTTAGTAATAAACTGAATACTCCGTCAAAATAAATGACCCGCCTGCTCAAATCTGCAAACACCGCTTTTTTTCATTGCCTGCTGACGGCGTGGATGGCAGGAATTGCCGGTTGTCATGTATATTCCTTTACCGGCGCTTCCATTTCGCCTGATGTAAAAACAGTTTCCGTGCAGTATTTTCAGAACCGCGCCCCGTTGGTACAGCCCTCACTGAGCCAGCAGTTTGGGGAAAGACTCAAAGCAAAATTTCTAAGCCAGACCTCGCTGACACTGGTAAACAGCACCGGCGATCTGGATTTTTCAGGTTTTATTGTCGACTACAACACACAGCCAATCGCCATACAAAGCAGTCAGACTGCTGCACAAAACAGGCTGACCATAACGGTGAATGTTAAATTCACTAATTCGAAAGATCCCAAACAGGATTTTGAGAGCAGCTTTTCACAGTTTGCAGATTATGACAGCCAAAAAAGTCTGGTATCGGTTGAAAATGAACTGATCAAGGTCATAAACGACAAACTGGTTGACGATATATTTAACAGGGCCGTTGTAAACTGGTAATTGAAAAATTAAATGCATGCAACCTGAACAATTCAACAAGTTAATTCAATCACCTTTCCGGGCTGATGAGCGAATGAGCGTTCAGTTGCATGAGGTATTGCAGCAATTTCCCTATTTCCAGACAGCGCGCATCCTTTACCTGAAAGCATTGCACCAGCAGAAAAGTCTTCATTACGAGAGCCAGCTCCGGATAACGGCCGCCTATGCAGGTAACCGCAAAATGCTCTATCATTTTATCAACCTGCAGGATCAGGAGCTGCTTCCTTTCCGTGAAGAAACAGCAAACGCAGCTACTTTTGAACGGGAGGAAAAAACAGAAAAAGAAATCGTTTTGGAACCGGTTTTCAAAGCGGATAATACAAGGGCTGATGATGCAACAGCTGTTGATCAGCAGCCTGTGGTAATATTTGATGAATATAAATCCGGCGAACAGGCCGCTAAAACGATAGCAGAGACTGAAGAAGAAAAGGATAATACCATCATAAAAAAAGAAACTGTTTCCACTGCAGCAGCATCCTCCATATCACCATCAGAGGTGATAGCACAGCGGATCAGGGAGCTGGATGCCAAAGAACACGGAGAACAGGAATTGCAAAAACCCTCTCAAACGCCGGTCAGTCGTGCCGGACAGGATTTTGAAGAACAGGAAGCAACACCCGGAACCGAGCCATTAATGCCTGAAATCAATACGGAGGTGGCAGGTATCAAACTATTGATGGACCTGGGTCAGAGCCCAAGGATAGAACTGGAACAAAAGCCGGTTGCTCCGGTTGCCGGAACCGAAAAAAAGATTCCGGGTTCTGAAATAGTCCCTCCTTCCCATGACACGGATAAAGAAATGCACCGGTTTACCGACTGGCTCAGGATCAAATCCGGCATGCCTGTTCCTGAAAAGGAAACGCCAAAAAAACGGAATGTTGCAAGGGCTGAGCAGTCAGTTTCAGGGGATTCCGACAAAAAACAGCCTCCGGCAGATGAAATTATCAACCGGTTTATCCAGGCAGAGCCGCGTATCGAGCCAGGGAAAACGAAATTTTATTCTCCAGCCAACATGGCTAAAAAGAGCCTGGTTGAGCATGCCGACACTGTTTCAGAGACGCTGGCTAAAATCTATGTCGCCCAGGGTAACATTCCCAAAGCTATTCTGTCCTATCAAAATCTGGCCTTGATCTTTCCCGAAAAAAGTGTTTACTTTGCAGCCCAAATTGAAAAACTTAAAAACGAAAACCCGAAAGGGCCGGTATAACCGGACTGTTCGCAAATAAAAATCAACATGTATACTGCCGTAACCATTTTCATCATCATTGCCTGTCTCCTGCTGACCCTGATTGTTCTTGTTCAGAATTCAAAAGGAGGGGGACTGGCTGCCGGGCTCAGTTCTTCAAACCAGGTAATGGGCGTAAGAAAAACAACTGACTTCCTTGAAAAATTCACCTGGGGACTGATCACTTCTCTTTTTATCCTGAGCATTGTGGGAAGCTTTGTATTACCAAAAAATCAAACCGTTCAAAATTCCTCGGCCATCCAGGAACAAATTGACAATACGGCGCTTCCAAGTGGCAATATGCCCGGTCCACCACCTGCACAACAGCAGCAGCAACAGCAGCAACAGCAGGGACAGCCTCAGCCGGCGCAACAGGAACCTGCCAAATAACCAACGGGATTGCAACAGCGATTTTAAAATTGTGTCATCATGTCAAAATGTATGACAGGATTTTTGTTTCAGCTGACCTGTTAAGTGCAAATCTGACAGGTATTAACAAACTTCAGGCAGTGGCATAGAAAGTGCTGAGGGCGAATTCGATTTTCATTCACGATTTTATTTTAATCTAATATTAACCCATAAATTTATAACTAACATGAGTAAACCAAGCATTAAACCGATTGCAGGAACCCAGAACAGGGTGGTAATAGAGCCTGCAGCAGCAGAAGAAAAGACGGCCAGCGGAATTATCATTCCCGACACGGCAAAAGAAAAACCCCAGCAGGGCAAAGTAATTTCCATCAGCGAAATTGATGAGAAAGGAAACAAGCCCAGTGTAAAAGTTGGTGACAATGTGCTTTATGGCAAATATGCAGGAACAGAAATAACCGTTGGCGGACATGAGTACCTGATCATGCGCGAATCGGATATTTTTGCAGTGATCTGATATCAGTTCAAATACTGATCACCTTTTTTAATTTTGAAATAATTCAAATCAATCAAATAATTAAAGACTATATAAATCACTTAAGAAAATGGCAAAAGATATCACCTTTAACCTCGAAGCCCGCGACGCTTTAAAAAGAGGCGTTGACGCACTGGCTAATGCAGTAAAAGTTACCCTTGGCCCCAAAGGCAGAAATGTAATCATTGACAAAAAATACGGCTCACCGGTCATCACCAAAGACGGTGTGACAGTGGCCAAAGAAATTGAATTAAAGAACCCGGTTGAAAACATGGGCGCGCAGATGCTGAAAGAAGTTGCTTCCAAAACAGCTGACGTTGCCGGTGACGGAACCACCACAGCTACCGTGCTTGCACAGGCTATTGTGACTGCAGGTTTGAAAAACGTTGCTGCAGGAGCCAACCCGATGGATCTTAAAAGAGGAATTGACAAAGCGGTTACCGCTGTAGTGGCAAGCCTGAAAAAAATGTCAAAATCTGTTGGCGATGACAACAAAAAAATCGAGCAGGTTGCAACGATCTCTGCAAACAACGACAGCGAAATCGGAAAGCTGATTGCAGAAGCCATGCAAAAAGTAAAAAAAGAAGGCGTTATCACCGTTGAAGAAGCAAAAGGCACTGACACCACTGTAGAAGTTGTGGAAGGTATGCAGTTCGACCGTGGTTACATCTCTCCTTACTTTGTGACCAATGCTGATAAGATGGAAACGGTTCTTGAAAACCCTTACATTTTACTCTACGACAAAAAGATCTCCAACATGAAGGAACTGCTTCCTGTACTTGAAAAAGAAGTGCAGACCGGCCGTCCTTTGCTGATTATCGCTGAAGATGTGGATGGAGAAGCGCTTGCTACCCTTGTGGTAAATAAGATCCGCGGCTCATTGAAAATAGCTGCAGTAAAATCTCCGGGTTTTGGGGATCGCAGAAAAGCCATGATGGAAGACATTGCTGTGTTAACAGGCGGACAGCTTATTGCAGAAGAAAGAGGCTTTAAACTGGAGAATGCAGATCTTACTTTCCTTGGATCAGCAGAAAAAGTTACGATCGATAAAGACAATACCACGATTGTAAATGGTGCAGGAAAGAAAACTGACATCACTGCGCGTGTAAACCAGATCAAGGCACAGATTGAAACAACCACTTCAGATTACGACAGGGAGAAATTGCAGGAACGTCTGGCTAAATTAGCCGGTGGTGTTGCAGTACTTTATGTAGGTGCAGCCACTGAAGTTGAAATGAAAGAGAAAAAAGACCGCGTTGATGATGCATTACATGCAACACGTGCTGCTGTTGAAGAAGGAATTGTTCCTGGCGGCGGCGTTGCGTATATCCGTGCCATCAACAGCATTGAAAAGCTGAGCGGAACCAATGATGATGAAACTACAGGTATTGCCATTATCAAGCGTGCGCTTGAAGAGCCGCTTCGCCAGATCGTTGTTAACTCAGGTAATGAAGGCTCTATCGTTGTTCAGAAAGTACGTGAAGGAAAAGATGACTTTGGATTCAATGCACGCACAGATGTATACGAAAACCTTTTTGCTGCCGGCGTCATTGATCCTACCAAGGTAACCCGTGTGGCGCTTGAGAATGCAGCTTCCATAGCTGGCATGCTCCTGACCACGGAATGTGTTCTTGCCGACATCAAGGAAGAGAAAGCACCGGCCATGCCCCAGGGAATGGGTGGAATGGACGGCATGATGTAAGATCATCCGTTACGGTAAAAAAAGCCTCTTCAGGATCCTGAAGAGGCTTTTTTTTGCGATTGAATCATTTCAGTCTTTGCTGCCTGTATCGCTCCACGGGATCTGCAACATATTTATTGAGCAGCCATGACACAAGGATGGTGCAAACAGCAATTGCAGCACCGGGCTTCAGGATGCTGAGGTGGGTGCCGAGACAAATGCTGGCAACCAGCATGTGTGATATATACATTGGATATGACAGCTCGCCGATGAGTGAATCAACCCTGCTTTTTTTAAAATAGGTAAACAGGAATGGTATGGAAACAAAAATGCAAAACAAATAAATCAATTCGGTAACAGTGATCTGGCTGATAGTCATGCCCCTGATTATTTTATAATAGATAACAGTGAAAACCGTGATTGCTGCAAGAATAAAAATGTTTACAAACCCGGGAATTTTCTTTGTTGCCATTACCAGGCTGATGCGATAGGCCAGGTATCCGAAGAGAAAAAAAATAAGCTCGGTAGGGAAAAAACGGTGGGTCCATGGATCATTCTTAAGCCCCAGGTAATAATAAATGAACATCCGCAGGAGGAAGGAAAGAACAATGCAGGCCAACACCGGCTTCAGACCCCTTGTAAGAAGAAAAGGTGCAACCAGGTAAAAGCACAGCTCAATTCCCAGCGTCCATGCCTGCAAAATAAACATGTACCTGAACAATGCAGGATTTGAATTGATAAAATCAGGAATAAAATAAAGGCTTCCGCTATCCGGATCAATACCCATGAACATGACCAGGTCCTGACCGAAGATGGCCAGGTTAGTAAGAATAAGAAAAATCAAGGCGACCGGATCAGGGGGAACCTTAAAGTACCAGTCGAATGAATTGGTGCTGTGTCCTTTGATTGTACAGGATACCACGATACATACTCCGACACTGGCCGCGAGCACTACCCAGTATACCGGGAAAAGCCGCAAGAACCTGTTTGTGATGAAAAGACCGAAAGCGCCGTTTTGGCCCACATATTTTTCATTGAGGATGAGTGCCATGTAAAACCCTGAAATGATGTAGAATGCCTGGACAGCCACTTTTCCGCCTACAAAATCGATCCC